>ERZ1643250.146-NODE-146-length-89294-cov-79.859669_pt1 | contig 89294 bp, 106 predicted proteins | sample MGYA00579262_ERZ1643250 | MGnify/ENA primary metagenome ERZ1643250 (study PRJEB29033, sample SAMEA4952265) | chicken gut metagenome | biome: Broiler Chicken; feature: Gastrointestinal Tract; material: Caecum | place: Ireland | collected 2018 | study: Broiler... | reverse complement strand
GCTGTTCTCCTTCATATACATATCCGCATACTGTACAAACCCATTTCTTCATAATCGTGTTCTCCTTTTCTTTGTTTGTGTTACGACTAGAATCAAAAGAGAGTATTTCTCTTTTAAAAATAGGAATTATTCCTGTTTTCTAGATTTATCTTAACACTAGTCTATATCCTTGTCAAGAATTTTTCTCAAACATTTTTCGCAGGTTCCTCTGAAATAAGTCACACTTTCTGTAATCTTTCCCGGAAAATGCTGACTTGCTTTTTCTATAATTTCCTGGTCGAAGGATTCCATCTCGATATCTTCAACCTCTCCGCATTCCTGGCAGATAAAATGATAATGTGGCTCAACAGACGCATCATACCGATCTGCTCCGTTATCATAACTGAGTTTTAAGATATCCCCTCTTTCTGACAAAAGAGCAAGATTTCTATACACAGTTCCCAGACTGATATTCGGAAATTCTTTCTTTATGTTCATATATATTGTGTCCGCTGTCGGATGATCCTTGCGTGTCATGAGAAAAGCTATGATTGCATCTCTTTGTTTACTTCTCTTTGTTGCTGGCTGCATAGGACACTCCTTTCATAACAATAATTATTACTGTTTTCATTTTAAAAGATGACCTTTCTTTTGTCAAGTGTCCGGACATTTTCTGATGTTTAGAAATTTTTTCCAGCAGAAACAGACCCCGTGCGAGCCGGGATCTGTTTCTTTTTTCCATCCATTTTGTTTATGGCTGGAATACTTTATGAGGATTTAAAATATTCTTTGGATCGAATGCTTTTTTGATTCCTGCCATCAATGCAAGATTATCTTCATCCAGAGATTCTTTCAGATATGGCTTCTTGGCAAAACCGATTCCATGTTCTCCGGATACCTGACCGCCCAGTTCTTTTGCTTTCTGGTAGATTTTTTCCATGGCCAGTTCCATGCGGCGCTCAAATTCTTCCTGACTTAAGTCATCCCGCAAAATATAGGAATGGAGATTGCCGTCTCCGGCATGTCCAAATGTTTTAATCCGGATATCCACTTCTGTATGAAGGTTATGAAGATATTCCACCATTTCATTAACCCGGTTTCTTGGTACAACCATGTCCACTTCATCCATATAGGTTGTGGACCCCTTGATCGCCTCCAGAAAAGCGCCTCTTGCTTTCCAGATGGACTCTTCTCTTTCTTCTGTATCAGAAATCAGGACATCAATGGCTCCCTGCTCCAGACATAATTTTGCTACTTTATCATAGGCTGCTTCTATCTCTTCCGTTGAATTTCCATCAAACTTCAGGAGAAGATAAGCGTCAGACTGAGAATCCGGGAATTTCTTACCCAGATATTCCTCCGCATCAATGATGACTTCCCTCTGCATAAATTCAATGGCCGTCGGAATTACTTTTGACTGAATGATCAGCGGCACTGTATCGATCGCCTGTTTCAGTGTCGGGAACGGAATCAGCAGACTGATGGCTTTCTTTGGAAGCGGAAGCAGTTTCAAAATGGCTTTTGTGATAAAGCCAAGGGTTCCCTCAGATCCGATCATAAGATCCTTGAGAGAATATCCGGAACTGTTCTTTACAACCTTTCCTCCAAATTCCACGATCTTTCCATTTGGAAGAACAACTTCCAGACCTCTTACATAATCTCTGGTGACTCCATATTTTACTGCACGCATTCCTCCGGCATTGGTACTGATATTTCCTCCGATGGTCGCTGATTTCTCTCCCGGATCCGGCGGATAGAAGAAATCATGATCTTCTACATAGGATGCCAGTTCCATTAAAAGAACTCCTGGTTCCACAGTCACTGTAAGATTTTCTTCATCCAGCTCGAGAATGTGATTCATAAGACTGGAATCGATCATAATTCCGTGTTCCATAGCAACCGAAGAACCTACCAGTCCAGTGCCGGCCCCTCTCGGTGTTACTGGAATGTTATTGTTATAAGCGTATTTCATGATCTGGGAAATTTCTTCCGCAGATACGGCCTTCACGACGACATCCGGATAACTGCTTGTTCCGCTTAACTCATCGTGACTGTATTCTTCATTGATCTGATCCTTATATAAAACCCTTTCCGGATCATTGATGATATCTTTTATGACAGCCAGATCGGCTTCATCAAATTTTTTATAACTCATATTCCTACGCCCCTTTCACAGCCTTAATTTTTTCGATCAGCTTCGGTACAATATCATAGAGGTCTCCCACCAGACAATAATGAGCGGTCTCAAAGATCGGTGCTTTTTCATCTGAATTAATCGCTACGATGCATTCAGAATTGTTCATTCCCGCAGAGAACTGAACGGCTCCGGATACTCCGCAGGTAATGATCAGTTTTGGACGGACAGTTCTTCCGCTCAATCCTACCTGCCGTTTGGCATCCAGCCATCCCGCTTCTGCCAGAGGTCTGGTACATGCAACCTGGCCTCCCAGAAGATCTGCCAGTTCTTCTATCATCTGCAGATCTTCTTCCTTTTTCACACCTCGGCCTGCTGCCACCAGAACATCTGCGGATTCAATGAACTGTTCCTGTTCCTTCATTACAATATCCAGAACGTCCACATTAGATTTTAATAAATCTTTATCCACAGAACAGGAAATGATTTCTCCTGAAATATCTTCCTGCCGCTCCGGCGCATTCATCACTTTATAACGTACTGTTGCCATCTGCGGTCTGTGATTTGGCGTAAGAATGTGAGCCATGATATTTCCCCCAAATGCCGGACGGATCTGTGACAGATCTGTATTTTCATCCATATCAAGAATCGTACAGTCTGCTGTAAGTCCTGTCTTCATTCTGGCTGCCACTCTTGGAGCAAGCTGCCGTCCAACCGTCGTTGCTCCGGTCAGGATTGCCGTCGGCTGATTCTTCTTAATAAAATCTTCAAAAACGGCCGTATATGGTTCAATCTTGAAACGATCCAGCTGAGGATCATCGTAAACAAACACTTTATCGACTCCATAATGGAGGATTTCTTCTGCCTTTTCCTGAATATTGCTTCCCATAAAGAGTGCATACACCGGATGTCCGATCTTGCCTGCCAGTTCCCTCGCTTTTCCAATCAGCTCATAGGTAACCGGATGGATCTCGCCATCCACATGATCGACATAAACTGCGATGCCTTTCCACTGACTCTTATCGATTGTTTCTTTTTTCTCGTCTTCTACATATTCTACCGCGCCTTCCGGCCCTTTCTTTACGCACAGCCGGCACATCTTACATGCGGCGTTAATGGAAACTTCTCCGTCTTTTACTTCCATGGCACCAAAAGGACAGATAGCTGCCAGCGCATTGGGATCTTCTATCTTTTCCTGATGAATCACTAATTTCGGCATAATCTTTTCCTCCTTAAATAAACTTCATTTCCTTCATCATATGGAACAACTTGTCTGCCATTACATCGCCCTCATCTGTCCACACTTCTCTGTGATCATTTTTCTCCGGAGGAAAAATTCTTTTTACCTGAGTCGGAGAACCATTCAGTCCATAATGAGTTTCATCTTTGTCTTCCATATCATCCAGTGAATAAATTTCGATTTCCCTGTCTTTTGTTTCCATCTTCTTTACATAGGAAGGAAGTCTTGGCTGGAAAATATCCTTATCTGCAGACAGCAGGCATGGATAGGCAACTTTGGCAATTTCCAGCTCATTTGGAAGATCCATCTCTACCGTAATGCCATCCGCTTCTACTTTTTCAATTTTCTTGACATTGGATACACTTGGAATTCCAAGCCATTCAGAGACTTCAGAACCAACCTGCGCCGTATCTCCGTCTGTCGTCTGCTTGCCGCACAGGATCAGATCAAATTTTCCCATTTTCCGAATTCCCTGGGCGATTGTGTAACTGGTCGCAAGTACATCCGCTCCGCCAAATCTACGGTCTGACAACAGCGCTCCCCGGTCTGCTCCCATGGCAAAGGCTTCCCGGATCACTGCTTCTGCCTGAGGCGGCCCCATACTGATTACGCTGATCGTTCCGCCCTCCTTTTCCCGAATCCTCAATGCTGTTTCCAACGCATAAAGATCATAAGGATTCATCTTAGAATCAGCTCCATCTCTTAACAGTACGCCGGTCACCGGATCGACTTCTACTTTATTTGACGCCGGCACCTGTTTGATGCATACCAAAATATCCATATCCGCTCCTCCTGTTTCTTTTTATTTTCGTGTTCGTTCTATTGGTACTACCAATTTGTCTGGTAAAAAAATAAGGCTTTATCTGAAGTTCCTTATTGGTACTACCAATCTATGTTCCTATTATATATTTTTTGTTCATTTTTGTCTATAGTTTTCTTAAACTCTTTTCATTTTTTAGAAAAACCGATAAATCCCATGATTTCATGGGGTTTATCGGTTTCCCTGCTTTTAGCTTAAATTTTCATTTCTTCATGAATAATCTGATCGATCATCTCAAAATGCTGCATCAGAGCTTTCTGTCCATTTTTTGCATCCCTCTTTATCAGGTATTCCACCATCTGTTTATGGAACTCCTGCAGCATCTCTTTCCTTTCTTCTGTCCGCAGGATTTCCCGCCGCATATCTTCAATAAACACATCCATCACTTCAGAAAGAGCATTTAAAATATTTTGAATCAGAACATTTCTGGAAGCCTTGGCGATCGCATAATGAATCTTCTTATCCCATAAAGTATTCTCTTCCTCATTTTGACTCCGATCCAGTTTTTCCACGTATTCCTGCATCTGAAGAATTTCAGAATTGTCTGCGTACTTTACTGCCAGCGCATAAGCCTGCATTTCCAGGCCAATCCTGATCTGATTGATCTGATCGTAATCCAGTTCTCCAAGAATAAACATCATAGAAAAGGTATCAACCAGATAATGATCGAAATCACAGGATACATAATTTCCCGCCCCCTGACGGCTTGAGATCACCCCGATAACGCTCAGGATCTTAAGCGCCTCCCGGACGGAATTCCTGCTGACTCCCAGTTTTTCTGACAGTTCACGCTCCGGAGGCAGCAGCTCGCCGATCATCAGTTCACGATTGCGAATCTGCTGCTTAATATAATCGATCACAATCTTATAGGCTTTCTTTTGTTTTTTCATCTCTTTCCTCCCGTTCCTTATTATAACAAAGAAAATTTTTTATGAAAACCCTTGCATTCTTATGCAAACAGGTGTAGTATATAGAAAAGTTAGATGTAGTTTTTAAAACTACTTATCATTTTGTTAAAAACTTCTTAACATTTTCTTAAGAACTTTTTGGATTGGAGGTCATCCTATGTCAAATCATAAATTAAAAGAACCTGGAAGCGCAATTACACATTTTATCGGAATGATTCTTGCAGCTCTTGTCTCTGTTCCGCTGATCATCAAGAGTTTTATGACCGGAGATTATATCAGGATCATTTCCCTGACGATTTTTACTCTCAGTATGATCGGTCTGTATGGAGCGAGTACCGCATATCATTCTTTCAATATCTCGCCGCGAATCAACAAAGTCTTAAAAAAGCTGGATCATGCCATGATTTTTGTATTGATTGCCGGATCTTACACGCCGATCTGTACGATCGTCCTTGGCGGGAAAGTCGGCTATGGACTTCTGACTGTCATCTGGATCATTGCCATTCTTGGCATTCTATTTAAAATGTTCTGGATCGGATGCCCGAAATGGGTTTCCTCCGTTATGTATATCGCCATGGGATGGCTCTGCATTGTGGCAATCGCTCCGATCATCCACAGTCTGTCCCGGACTTCTTTTGCATGGCTCCTTGCAGGAGGATTGATCTATACCGCCGGCGGCATCATCTATGCTCTGAAAATTCCGTGGTTTGAACACCACTGGAAAGAGTTTGGACTTCATGAAATTTTCCATTTGTTCGTCATGGGCGGCAGCGCATGCCATATGATCCTGATGTTCCAGATTTAAATTGTATCTTACCTTTTATTCATCTTTCATTTTCATACATTTTAGCTTCTGCTGATAACTTCTGATCAGCAGAAGCTTCTTTTTTCTTGTCATTTTCTTGATCTGCGCTTCTCGTTTCATTGCTTCCCGCTTTGTATCAAAATGCTCCTGATACACCAGTTTTACCGGCAGCCTGCTTCTTGTATACTTTGCCCCTTTCCCTTCGTTATGTCTTTTTACTCTTTTCTCAAGATCATTGGTCCATCCCGTATACAGTGTACCATCTCCGCATTCCAGCATATATGTATAATTTTTCATGGTTTCCCCCGTTTCTTCGAAGAAAAAACCGCCTGAAGTTCGGCGGCCTTTCTTCTACATCAGCCGGGTTTCCCCTGCTGTTATTGTCTTTTGCTTCTTTCTTATTATACGGCAGATTGCCCTTTCTGGTTCCAATCTTATTCTAAATATTTTCCCGGGTCAACACTCTTTTTATCTTTCTCCATCTGAAAATAGAGATTCGTTCCTTCTAATGTATAGTAACTTGTAGGTGCTGCGACTTTTCCGATTACTTGTCCTTTTTCTACCGTATCTCCGGCCTTTACCGTCAGATCCTTCATCTGGCCGTACACTGCCGTGTACCCGCTTCCCAGATCCATACAGACCATCTTGCCGTATTCTGCGGTATTTTTAATTTCTGTCACTTTAGCCTGTTTTACCGCTTTCACGGAATCATTTTCCTTAGCTTCGATCAGGATACCCGGATTTGTACGATACTGATCCAGTGTCTCAAAATAAACCGTTGCTTCGGTACTGTATGGAAGCACCACATTTCCTGTAACCGGCCAGGAAAGTTTTGTCTTTCCATCATATGTGACTGTCTGCTCCATAGTCTGGGCTGCTTCCTCGGTCGATGCCGCTGTCGTATCTTCCGTGCTTTCTGTCGCCTCCGTGGTCTCCTGTGTGGCGCTGTTTGCTGCGTCTACAGATTTTTCCAGTTCCACTTCCTGTTTGGCCAGCTCCCGTTTTTCTTTGAATTTCACACTGTAATATGCCATAATTCCAAGAAACAAGGCAAAACCAATGATCATAACCCCATAATATTTTCTAAGAGTAAAAGGGGTCTGCCTGCTGTTTTTTCTCATAATCATCACCTCAGACTTAGTTTTGCCGATTCTTTCTTGTTTATTCATTTATGTCTCTGATTTTCACGCCTGTATAATAGTATTTGAGAATCTGCTGATCATCTTTCCCTTCCTCAGCCATTTTATGAGCCCCGTACTGGCTCATTCCCAGTCCGTTTCCCTGTCCCAGGCAGATTATCCTCATTTTCCCATCATACGGTTCCAGATAAAAATTATTGGAAGCCAGAGAAAACCACTGTGCCCACACAGTCCCTGATATCTTAAGATTTCCTGCCCTGACCTGTTTTACATATCCGTTTTTTGTGGCCTGACTGATGGCAAGATCTGATTTCAGCTGATCTGTCGTCAGATCTGTCTTATATGATTCTTTTATTTTCTCTAAAATTTCTCCGTAAGTTAATACAGTGACTGACATATAATCCCGGGACTCTACATCTTCCAGGCTGTCCTTTGCCTGCAGATACGGATATCCTTCTCCAAACCATTCTTTTCCACTTAATGTGGTTCCAACACTGAGTCCATGGAAAAACGGCTCTATGTATGTGTTTTTATATACGATCACCTTCCCAAGAGTATCGCTGACTGCACGCTTTCTTGCCTGATCTTTCAGTGAATATTTTTTGCTTCCAAGGGCTTCTTTCAGCTTTTTATCAGATATCCTTTTATAGGGAAGTTTTTCTTCCTCTATTTTCTTTGAATCTCCCATCCGTCTTACGATATCGGTCCTTAAAATAACTGTCTGGGCTTTCAGCGCTTCTTCCTCATAATCCAGAGAAATCTGTTCCGGCAGAATCATCCAGAGATAGGATTCCAGATCAATTGATTTCCCATCGTCTGTCTCAATTTTATATCCGCTGTCATATGTTTCAAAATTGATTTCTCTCTTTTCATCCTTCGGCGCCATAAATACTGTAATTAAATATGGAATAGAAAAAAATAAAAACAATCCTAAAAATATGTATGTCATTTTGTATCTCATTTTCATCCTCCTTTTGTCCGTCTTACTATTTTATGTTACAATGGAAAAAAATATGAAAGGAGAATTTTCCTATGCAGACACGCACTTTTGTTATCAAAGCGGCTCAGGGTCTCCATGCCAGACCTTGTGCGAATCTTGCGGCCACTGTAAGAAAATTTGAATCCACTATTATTATGTCATTTCGTGGAACAGATTATGATGCTTCAAATCCGATTGCGCTTATGAGTGCCGGAGTTTCCTGCAATGATGAGATAATTTTTAAGATTTCAGGCAATGATGAATGTGAGGCTGCAGACGCGATTCAAAATGTTGTTGAAAATGAATTGTAGAAGATTGCTGATTCCCGCCGAATTATGATATACTATGAATATGTGTGATTTTATTCATTTTTCAGAAAAATCACAAAATCACATGAAAGGAGTTTTTCATGGACATCAACCAACTGACCCTGCTGACGGATCTTTATGAACTGACCATGATGCAGGGATATTTTAAATCTAAAAATGATGAAACCGTAATTTTTGACGTATTTTACCGGGAAAATCCTTCCGGAGGCGGCTATGCGATCACATGCGGCCTGGAACAAATGATTGACTATATCAAGAACCTCTCTTTTTCTTATGAAGACATTGATTATCTAAGAGGGCTTCACATATTTGATGAAGATTTTCTGGAATATCTGGCCGGTTATCATTTTACCGGTGATATTTACGCAATCCCGGAAGGCACCGTTGTCTTTCCAATGGAACCTCTTGTGAAAGTATGCGCCCCAATGATGGAAGCTCAGCTGATAGAGACTGCTCTTTTAAATATCATCAATCATCAGAGTCTGATCGCGACAAAGGCTTCCCGAGTCGTATATGCCGCAGGAGGAAGCGGTGTGATGGAATTCGGTCTTCGACGGGCTCAGGGGCCTGACGCGGGAACCTACGGCGCAAGAGCTGCCGTAATCGGCGGCTGTGACGGTACTTCCAATGTACTGGCTGGAAAATTGTTTGATATTCCTGTTTTAGGCACCCATGCTCACAGCTGGATCATGAGTTTTGATGACGAATATACAGCATTCCGCACTTATGCGGATCTTTATCCGGACGCCTGTACACTTCTGGTAGACACCTATGATACTCTTCGTTCCGGCGTGCCAAACGCCATCCGTGTCTTCCAGGAACTGAAAGATGCCGGACGTACTCCGGCCAAATATGGAATCCGGCTGGACAGCGGGGATCTGGCCTATCTTTCCAAACAGGCTCGAAAGATGCTGGACGATGCCGGTTTTGAGGATGCGGTCATCTCCGCTTCCGGCGATCTGGATGAACATTTAATTGCCAGTCTGATTCACCAGGGCGCTCCGATTACCTCATGGGGCGTCGGCACCAAACTGATCACGTCTGCTGACTGCCCGGCATTTGGCGGTGTATATAAGCTGGCTGCTTCCCGCCACAAAGGAGAAAATACTTTTACGGCTAAGATCAAGATTTCCGAAAACCCGGCCAAAATCACCAATCCCGGCGATAAGATCATTTTCCGGCTCTATGATTCTGAAACCGGAAAAATACGAGGGGATCTGATCTGTCTTTCTGATGAGTCCTATGATCCGTCAGAAGATCTGACCATTTTTGACCCGCTTGCCACCTGGAAGAAATCAACATTACAGGGCGGAACTTATAAGATGCGTGAGCTTCTCGTTCCTGTTTTCCTGAAAGGAAAATGTGTTTATGAGAGTCCTTCCGTTATGGAAATCCGCAGCTACTGTCAGAAAGAACTGAATACTTTATGGGATGAAAGCCGACGGCGTCTGAATCCTCAGGAGGTCTATGTAGATCTGTCACTTCCGCTTTACCAGCTGAAACATCATCTGCTTGATCAAAAACATGAAACTAAGAAGGGAGAAAACAAATGATACGTTTTTTAGCCGATATCATCTATCTATTCTTTTTCCTTACTTTGACTGCCCCTCTGTATCCTCTGTTTAACCACTGGAACAAGACCGGACAGTCCCACCGCCGTTCAGCGATGGCGCAGCGGATGGTCATGAATGCATTTCACATCTGTCTGCATTTTGCCGGAGTCAAGGTCATTGTTGACGGGAAAGAGAAGATTCCTCCGGATACTGCTGTTTTATATGTTGGAAACCACAGCAGCTACTATGATATTTTATGCAGTTACGTTGCGACCCCTACTGGCGTTGGTTTTTTTGCCAAGAAAGAGATGTCAAAAGTTCCATGTCTGAGACACTGGATGGAATTTATCAACTGTCTGTTTCTGGACCGGACCAACATTAAGGAAGGCTTAAAAACCATGAACCAGGGAACCGAATATTTAAAACAGGGCTTTTCCATGGTAATCTTTCCGGAAGGAACCAGGAGCCAGGATCCGGAACCTCATACCTTCAAAGAAGGAAGTCTCCGTCCTGCCCTGAAAGCCAATGTGCCGATCATTCCGATCGCGATTACCGGAACACCGGATATCTTCGAAAATAACCGGAAATATACCGTAAAGCCAAGCACTGTTTACATTTCCTTTGGAGATCCGATCTATCCGGATCAGCTGGACCGCCTCCAGAAAAAACATCTGGGCGCATCCATCCGTGAAGAAATTATAGAAATGCGTAAAAAACATAAGACAAGTGAGTAAAAAAGTGCTATAATACAACAGATAGTCAAAAAGTAACAGGAGGAGAAATATCATGAACATATGGATAGTCCTACTAATCATTGCTGTAGTTATTGCAATTGTTTTCGCCGTTCTGTATTTTGTCGGCAATAAGATGCAGAAGAAGCAGGAAGAACAGCGCGCTCAGCTGGATGAGATGGCGCAGACTGTTTCCATGCTGGTAATCGACAAGAAGCGGATGAAGATGACAGATGCAGGTTTTCCTAAAATGATCATTGACAATATTCCAAAACGGGCAAAGATGGCAAAAGTTCCTATCGTAAAAGTTAAGATCGGACCAAAGATCACCCCGTTGTTATGTGATGAAGCAATCTTCGATGACGTTCCTGTAAAGACTGAAGTCAAAGCAGTGATCAGCGGCATCTATATTACAAAGATCAAGAATTTACGAAATGTAGCTCCGCCGGAACCTGAGAAAAAAGGCATCCGTGCGAAACTCGCAAAGAAAAGCGCACAGTATCTGCGCAAGTAACAAGGGATTTCTGTATGAAGTCAAAATCCTGCGTGCTGTCCGGCACGCAGGATTTTTTTATGTCTTTATGTTCTTATTATTTTTGTCTTTCTTCAATCCGGACAATGACCAGTCCTTTATCTGTCTTAATGTATCCGATCTTTAAATACTGTCCATCCTGTTTAATATAACCTCCCTGAGTGGACGGAAGGTGATATCCGAATTTCTTGATGAACCGGTCTCCATAAGAGAAATGAACCCCCTTGATGTCGAAACTTTCTTCCTCCATATCTTCCTCATCTTCTCCGCCGTCAGACGCCGGAACGAAATTCTCTACATATCCCTCCACGGTCTGATAATCTCCCTGTTTATAAGTGTGGATAATCTGCATATATCCGAAAATAAACCGCAGAGCCGCCACAGCGCATATGATCAGACAAACCGCCGATAACAGCTTAAAAAACGGCTTTTTCGCAAAAATCAATAACATCAGTCCAATGAATCCAAGAATCGCAAACGGCACTACCCAGTGTACCTGTATTGTAAAATTACTTGCTTCATATAATAGTTTCATATCTTCTCCCTCCTTTTCATTACTGGCCGCAGTAAGATAACACTTTTGAAAACTCCATAGGGCCTCCAAATAAATCCAGAGCACTTCCTATCGTTACATCAATTCTGCTTTTCCCATACTTTTTAAGCAGTTCCAGATCTTCGAAACTCCGGACGCCTCCGGCATATGTCAGAGGATTTCCCTGATACTGCGCCAGGATCTTTACGAGTTCATGATCGATTCCCTGGGATTTTCCCTCTACATCAACTCCATGAATCAGGAATTCATCACAGTAAACTTCCAGTTCCTTTAAAAGACTGCCTCTCATCTTTTCTTTGGTAAATTTCTGCCATCTGTCTGTAACGACATAATAGTCCCCCTCCTTCTTACGGCAGCTCAGATCCAGTACCAGATGTTCCCTTCCTACTGCATCCCTGAGACGTTCCAGCCGGTCATAGCGTATCTCTCCATCTGAAAATACAAAAGAAGTTACGATAACATGGGACGCCCCTTTATGGATAAAATATGCAGCATTTTCATCGGTTATTCCTCCACCTGCCTGCAGTCCTCCCGGAAAAGCTTCCAGCGCCTTTACCGCTTCCATACGGTCAGCTTCATAATATGGAGAGTCTTTGGCATTCAGCAGAATCACATGGCCTCCGGATAATTGATTCTTTTTATATAGTTTACCATAAAAGCCCGCGTCATGCGCAGAAACAAAATTTTCTTCTGCCTGATCTCCCTGATCCAGAAGACTCCCTCCTATAATCTGTTTTACTTTTCCGTTGTGTATGTCTATACATGGTCTGAATTTCATGTCTTTTGCTCCTGTTTAAAAATCTTCCATCTCCAAAAGTTCAAATGCCTGTCCAGAAGGTTCCGATTTGAATTCCATCTTTTTTCCGGATACCGGATGGACAAACGCGATTCTTGCGGCATACAGCCCAATCTCCCGATATATCTTTTTGGTCTTCTGAAACAGAGGATTGTATTTCGTGTCTCCCCAGATTCCAAATCCTCTGGACGACGTCTGCACCCGGATCTGATGATGACGGCCTGTTCGAAGATGAATCAGACAGTAAGTAAACTTCATCTTTGAAGATTCCATCATGTCAATCACTTCATAATCCAGAACTGCTTCTTTTGCTCCATCAGTGCCTTCCGGCACGACACAGGAGCAGTTCGTCTCCGGATCTTTCTTCAGGAAATCTCTCCATGTTCCTTCATCCTGAGGCAGCCATCCGGTCAGAACAGCCTGATAATCCTTCTCAAATTCCCTATCCCGGATCTGACGGCTCAGTTCTCCGGCGGCATTTTTGCTTCGGGTGAATACCATAATCCCTCCCACCGGGCGGTCCAGCCTGTGAACCACATAAAGTTCCGGCTCCGCATCCAGTCCTTCTTCAAAAAACAGCTGATTCTTCAGCTGATGCCAGAGATCCATATCTCCTGTTTTATCACTGGAAACCGGCATTCCTGCCGGTTTCTCACATACTACGATATCTTTATCTTTGTATACGATATTTACTTTTTTCCTCTTTCTCATCAGCTTCTCCTACATCTTGAACCGGTATCCAACACCCCATATGGTCTCAATATACTGCGGTTTTGCCGTATCCGTCTCAATCTTTTCACGAATTTTCTTAATATGGACTGTTACTGTTGCAATGTCACCCAGAGATTCCATATCCCAGATCTTGTTAAATAATTCTTCTTTTGTAAATACCCGGTTTGGATGGCTTGCCAGAAATGTCAGCAGATCAAATTCTTTCGTTGTAAAAATCTTTTCCTCATCATTTAAGTAGACTCTTCTGGCTGTCTTATCTATCTTGAGTCCCCGGATCTCAATCACGTCATTGACTTCCGCCTGATTGTTGATCAGACGCTGATAACGGTTCAGATGTGCTTTTACACGCGCTACCAGCTCACTTGGACTGAATGGCTTGGTAATATAATCATCTGCTCCCAATCCCAGACCTCTGATCTTATCAATGTCTTCCTTCCGGGCAGACACCATAAGAATCGGTATCTCCTTTGCTGCGCGGATCTGTTTACAGATTTCAAAACCATCCGCTCCCGGCAGCATAATATCCAGAATGATCATATCATAATCATTCTTAAGCGCCATTTCCATGCCTTTTTTCCCGTCCGTCTCTATCTCCACTTCAAACGAACTTAATTCCAGATAATCTTTTTCCAGTTCTGCGATGGACAGTTCGTCCTCCACGATTAATACTTTACTCATTCTTATTCTCCTTTGGCTTTTCCAGTACTTTATTTAGTGTAAAAAATATGGTCGTACCTGCGCGCAGTTTGCTTTCCGCCCAGATTTCACCGCCATGCTCTTCTATGATCTTCTTGCAGATGGACAGGCCCAGTCCGCTTCCTCCGGCGGAGTTTCTGGACATATCTGCCCGGTAAGTCCTCCGGAAGATATGCGGCAGATCTTCCTTGGAAATTCCCATTCCGTTATCCTTGATCTCCACCTGAATCTTTCGGTCAAATTCTGTCAGGGTTATACTGACTTTTCCCTTTGCCTTATTATTATATTTACAGGCATTGTTAATGATATTGTTGATCACCCGCTTCAGCTGTTCCGGATCCGCTGTCACCATGGCGTTTTCTGAACAGTAATTCCGGTAAGAAAACATCATGCCTTTCTGTTCCAGATCCGCTCCAATCTCATCCACACAGTCTTTAAAATACGCATTGATATTGATCCTTTCAAAATTATATGGAATGATATTGGAATCAATCTTAGAATACAGGGACAGCTCATTGATCAGCACATCCATGTCATTTGCCTTATTATAAATCGTTTTGATATACCGGTCCATCTTCTCCGGTGTATCTGCCACGCCATCCATAATGCCCTCTACATATCCTTTGATCGCCGTAATCGGCGTCTTCAGATCATGAGAAATATTGCTGATCAGATCCCGGTTCTGTTTCTCATATACCATACGGGCATCAATGGAATCTTTTAATTCCGCCCTCATCTCATTAAAAGAATCGCACAGTTCCCGAATCTCTTCCCCGCCGCTGCGGATCACAACGTCATTATCCAGATTTCCATCTTTAATGCGCTCTGCTCCGGCTTTCAGTTCACGGATCGGTCCGACAAATTCTCGGTACATAAACCATGACAAAAAGGTGCTTGTAAGAATCAGTACTCCCACCACTGCAAAACATACCTGGATGATGATATTCCGGTAGTGCGGCAGCACGGCTCCTAAATCCGTCATAATAAAAACAGAGCCTTTTCCGCCGTCCTGATATTCAAAATCCTGCTGTTTTACAAGATAATTGCCTGGTTTGCTGACGAAAAAGCCTCTGTCCTGATCACTTTCATCATTTCCGTACGCTGGCAGTTTCTCTTCCAAAGCCTGACTGCTGTCTTTGCTTCCCCGATATACAATCTTCTGATTTTTCCGCAGCAGAAGATAGGAATCTTTTTCAGACAGACGCCGATTGACATCTTCAAGATATCCTTTATCTTCCAGAGCCGACGGCTCCGTCAGGATCTTTTCTTCCAGTTCCCGATAAATCTCTTTTGTTGAATTATTCATCGTCTTCAGCGGATTCACGAATCTCTCGAATCCATCTGCCGAAATATCAGTATTATTGATCCTTACATACCCGAACCCCAATGCCAGAATCGACACGATCATGACAAAAATAGGCAGGATAATGGCCGGCAGATAAATCAGACGGACTTTGTTCACTGCTTTCATTCTGTTTTCCTTTCATCTGCTTTTGTTCTTGTACATATATTATAACATAGGCATGGAAGGAAACCAGTTTTTGTACGAATTTTTATTTAATTTTTACAATCTTTTTTATCCCTGCTCTGTTTTAAAATAAAATCCAGAAGCTGATCTGCCACTTCATCTTTTGACATGATCGGAAGTTCTGCTTCTTCCTTCTCTGTGATAAAAGTTACCACATTGGTTTCTGTTCCAAATCCGGCGCCTTTTTCTTTCAGATTATTTGCTACGATCATGTCAATATTTTTTTTCTTAAGCTTCGCTCTGGAATTTTCCAGCATATTCTGGGTTTCCATGGAGAATCCACACAATAACTGTCCTTCTTTTCTGTTCTCTCCCAGCGCTTTTAAAATATCTCTGGTCCTTGTCAGCCGGATTGCCATATCATCATCTTTTTTCTTTACCTTTTCATCACTGACTTCCGCCGGTGTATAGTCGGCTACCGCAGCTGCCTTGATGATAATATCCTGTTCATCTTTATGTGCCATGACCGCTTCATACATATCCGCGGCACTCTGAATTTTTATGACATCCACAAACATCGGCGGCTCCAGACTGGACGGACCGGAAATAAGAGTAACTTTGGCTCCCCTAAGCATAGCTGCTTTTGCGATAGCATACCCCATACGTCCGGAAGAATGATTGGAAATATACCTTACCGGATCAATGGCCTCTACCGTAGGCCCCGCAGTTACCATCACATGCTTTCCTTCCAGATCCTTCTCCTTAGAAATACAGCGTTCAATGTAGGACACCAGTACTTCCTCTGACGGCATCTTTCCTGCTCCGCTTGTTCCGCAGGCCAGATGTCCGGATGCAGGTTCAATGATTTCATATCCAAATCTGCGAAGTTTATTAAGATTATCCTGCAGTATCGGATTTTCATACATTTTGGTATTCATTGCCGGAGCAATGATCACAGGTTTCTGACATGCCATCACTGTGGTCGTCAGCATATCATCCGCAATGCCTCCTGCAATCTTGCCGATCACATTGGCAGATGCCGGAGCGATCAGCATCACATCCGCTTTATCCGTCAGGGAAACATGAGCCACATGGAACTGAAAATTCCGGTCAAATGTTTCCACCAGACATTTTGTATTGGTAAGCGATTCAAAGGCGATCGGATTGATGAAATTCGTGGCATTCTTCGTCATGACCACATGAACTTCGCATCCCTGCTTTACCAGCATGCTGGCTACATTTGCCATTTTATAAGCGGCAATACTTCCTGTTACACCTAATACTACAGTCTTTCCTCTTAACATACTCTTCTCCTACATATCTTCCAGACGTCCATGCCTTTCATAATTGGTGCATCGTGAAATCTGGTTTTCATCATCTACAAATACTACTTTCGGTTCAAAGGTTTTCGCTTCTTCCGGCGTCATATCTGCATAGGCGATGATAATGATCTTATCACCCGTTGCCACACATCTCGCCGCCGGACCGTTCAGGCAGATCATGCCACTTCCCGGCTCACCCGGAATCGTATATGTCTCAAAACGGCTTCCATTGTTTACATCAACAATGTGTACATGTTCATACTCCAGAATGCCTGCCGCTTCCAGCAGCACCGGATCCACCGTAATGCTCCCTACATAATCAAGTTCTGCCTGTTTCACCGTTGCTCTGTGAATTTTACCTTTTAACATGCTAATGTTCATCTTTCAATTTCTCCTTCTATCCTAAGCGTTTAACAGCGTATTGTCAATCAGTCTTGTCTTTCCGATATAAACCGCCATGGCAAGCATGCATTCACCGTCCAGAGTTTTTACAGGCTCCATGGATACAGCGTCTACCGCTTCTACATAATCAATCTTTGCAAGAGGCTCTGTCTCTATGTTTTTCTTCATTGCCTCAATCACTTTCTGCGCATCTTTTTCCGTTTTCGCCATTTCTTCTCCCAGGCGAATGGTTTTGGAAAGAATCAGCGCTGCTTTTCTCTCTTCCTGAGATAAATATGTATTTCTTGAACTCTTCGCAAGACCATCTTCTTCTCTGACAATCGGACAGCCGATGATCTCAATGTCCATATTGAGATCTCTTACCATACGGCGTACCACTGCAAGCTGCTGCCCGTCTTTCTGACCAAAGTAAGCACGATCCGGCTGCACGATATTAAACAGCTTATTCACTACGGTGCAGACGCCGCGGAAATGAATCGGTCTTGTTTTTCCACAAAGTCCTTCTGTTAATCCGGTCATATCCACAAAAGAACAGAAATCCGGTGCATACATTTCTTCCGGTTCCGGATGGAAAATCAGATCAACTCCTGCTTTCTCACAAACTTTTGCGTCATGATCCAGATCTCTTGGATACTCTGCCAGATCTTCTGTCGGCCCAAACTGCATTGGATTGACAAAAATGCTGACAACTACTTTGTCATTTTCTTTTCCGGCAGCTTCCATCAGGCTCTGGTGTCCTTCATGAAGATAGCCCATAGTTGGGACGAGCCCTACAGACAGTCCCTGTTTTTTCCACTCTTTTACCTGTTTTCTTACTTCTTCTATTGTTTCAACGATTTTCATCTTTTTCTTCTCCTTTAATACAGTTTCTCTATAATATCATCACTGATTGCATATGTGTGCTCTTTTCCCGGGAAAGTTCCCTCCTGCACTTCTTTCATATAATCTGCAACCGCGCCTTTCATGATTTCTCCTACCTGAGCAAACTGTTTTACGAATTTTGGAACAAAATTTCCGTACATAGCCAGCATATCCTGATATACCAGCACCTGTCCGTCACACTGAGCTCCCGCGCCGATACCGATCGTCGGAATATGAAGCTTTGATGTAATGATTGCCGCGAGTTTTGCCGGAATTCCTTCCAGGACTACCATAAAAGCTCCTGCCTCTTCTACAGCCAGTGCGGCCTCGATCAGTTCTTTTGCGGCTTCTTCACTCTTTCCCTGTACTCTGAATCCTCCAAAAGCATTTACCGACTGAGGAGTCAGACCAATATGGGCGCATACCGGAATCTGGGCTTCCACGATTGCCTTAATCTGCGGACATACATTTTTCCCGCCTTCCAGTTTTACAGCAGTACATCCTGTTTCTTTCATAATCCTTCCTGCATTTACAACGGCATCATAAACAGATGTGTGATAAGATAAGAACGGCATATCCACAACGATCAATGCTTCTTTTGCACCTCTGCACACAGCGGCTCCATGATGAATCATATCATCCACAGTCACAGGAATTGTGGAATCATATCCCAGCATCACCATTCCCAGAGAATCTCCTACCAGCATCGTATCAATTCCCGCCTCATCAAACAGTTTTGCTGTTGAATAATCATACGCCGTCAGCATAGAAATCTTTTCACCGTTATCTTTCATCTTCTGTAACGTGCTTACTGTCTTTTTCATCTTTCTTCCTCCAATACTTGTTTCATGTCTGCATATGATATTTCCGGATGTCTGTCTTCCGCAATTTTTATGATCTCCCTTGTAAGAGAAATATAAGTATCTTTTTTATCTTCTCCCAGCACTTTCAGATGTTTTTTCACTGTCTGAAGGTCATGGCGTTCTACCGGTCCGGTCAGAGCGTCTCTTGTTCCGGCTTCAAAAATATTTTCCAGATTGGACACTGCCAGCGGTTTCAGAGCTGCCATGGCTTCTTTTCTTTCAAAGCCGCACTGCATCAGCAGCTGGACGGCTTCTTCCATCAGCCCTACCATCAGGTTGGAAGCAAAAACAGCCGCCGCATGATACGATGGTTTATCTTCCCTGTGGATTTCCACAACCGGATTGCCGCAGTGCCGGATCAGAGCCTTTACTTCTTGTATATGGCAGGAATCACCTTCTACGGTAAACAAAGCATGCCTTAAATCCTCATATGCAGTTTTTTTACTTTTAAATGGAAACATTGGATGAATGGAATAACCGTACGCGCCGGTCTCCCGAATTCCAGAAAGAACAGCAGAACTTAAAGATCCGCTGCAATGACAAATGTACTTCCCCTGAATTGGAAAAGTTCTGATCTGTTCCCAGACATCTGCAATCGCATCATCTGGTACCGTTAAAAATAGAACATCACATATTGTTAATAATTTATCAATCGAATCGATATGTGTGCCGTCTTGTGCCGCCGCTCCACCTGCTTCCTTCGCTTGTGTACGGCTGTAATATCCCGCAACTTCAATTCCGCTGCGCTTAAAGTAATCTCCAAGGGAGCATCCTACCTTTCCTGCTCCGATAAATCCTACTTTCTGAATGTTATCACCTACTTTCGTCAGGTGATGTTCTAATTAGCGGTATGATTTCTCTCAAGAATACCATCCATGACGTACTATAACACCTCCCCTGTGAAAAAGCAAGAAAGTTTTTGTTTTTATACAAGAGCCGACGGCCTGTCATATCGTCCCGGGAAAAAGCTTCTATAACCTCAGAAAACTTTCCTCTTCCCATATACTTCTTTCCCCTGTATGCTTCACGGCACAAAAAACGGGCATGACCGAAATCATGCCCATCAAATATCTTATTCTTCTGTATGTTGTTCTTCTTTTTCCGCAGCCTCTTCTGCTTCTTTTTTCTTTCGTTCTTCCTCAGACCGCTCCTGAGCTCTTGTACGGTATTTCTCTGTCAGCGTACGAATCGTCTCTTTCAGATCCTCATCCAGCTGTTCCTCTTTCACACGCCATTCCCAGTTATCTCCTACTGTGGAAGGTGTATTGATTCTTGCCTCACTTCCAAGACCCATATAATCCTGAAGCGGAATGATTACCGTATCTCCCCGGCTTTCCAGTGCCAGAGAAATCAGATCCAGATAAATCTTTCCGGTTCTGTCGATGGTACTGTATTCCAGATAATGCTCCAGAAAGTTCCTGTCATCCTCTGACATAGTCTCGTACCAGCCGACTACTGTATCATTGTCATGAGTTCCTGTGTAGACAATACAGTTTTCCGGATATTTGTGAGGGAGATAAATACTGTCATCCCACGCTCCAAACGCAAACTCCAGCACTTTCATTCCAGGATACTTCGTGTCTGCCAGAAGTTTATGTACCGCATCCGTTAAAAATCCAAGATCTTCCGCGATGACTTTCTTATCTCCCAGTTTTTCTTTCATCACTTTGAAAAAGTCATATCCTGGTCCTTTCACCCACTGTCCATTCACCGCTGTTTCATCTTCCGCAGGGATTTCGAAATACTCGTCAAATCCGCGGAAATGATCCAGACGCAGCACATCATAAATCAGGAAATTATAATTCAGCCGCTCCATCCACCACTTATAACCGGTCTTTTTATGAACTTCCCAGTCATAAACAGGATTGGACCACACCTGTCCGTCTTCCGCAAAAGCATCCGGCGGGCATCCTCCAACGACTGTCGGGTTTCCTTCCTCATCTGTCTTAAACAACTCTTTGTGATATTTAAAAGCAGTTCCTTCCAGCGCCACATAAAAAGGCAGGTCTCCAATGATCTGGATTCCCTTTTCATTGGCATATTTCTTTAACCTGAGCCACTGCGTAAAGAACAGATACTGACAAAAGCGGAAATATTCTTCACTTAATTCTTTTTCCCTGTCATGCATAAACTCTGCATATTCATCCAGCCAGTACCCCTGCTCTTTCTTAAATTCCAGAAATGCTTTGTCCGGCTTGAATCGTTTGTATGCCGTCTGAAGCAGCTCAAGACGGCTTTCTCTTACCTGATCATAGTCTACTTTTGATGTATTCTCTTCTTTGTACGGATCGATCTCTTCCTGCTTTAAGAGCCCTTCTTCCACCAGCTGTTCCAGATCGATATAATACGTACTTCCCGCAAAACTTGAAAAAGAAAGATAAGGAGAATTCCCCGCTCCTATAGTTCCCAGCGGCAGTATCTGCCAATACTTCTGCCCTGTATCTTCCAAAAAATCAACAAATTGATATGCTTCTTTTGAAAAACAGCCGATCCCATAATCGGACGGTAAACTAAAAACCGGTAACAAAATTCCACTTGCTTTCATCAAATTCTCCTTAAACTCTATTTATTCTAACCAATATGTTTAGTATAACACATTTTACTCCATCCTGCGTTTTAAAATCATATACAATTTTCCTTATTTTCTGCTTTCTTCCGCTACCGCTCTTGCAACTGCATCACAAACTCTCTCGTCAAAAGCCCCAGGAATAATATACTCTTCATTCAGTTCCTCATCGCTGATAATTCCTGCAATAGCTTTTGCAGCGGCAATCTTCATATTCTCTGTAATCTGACCGGCTCTGGCATCCAGCGCCCCTCTGAAAATTCCCGGGAACACCAGAACATTATTAATCTGATTCGGAAAATCAGAACGTCCGGTTGCGACTACCTTCGCGCCGCCTTTTTTCGCCTCATCCGGCATGATTTCCGGAGTTGGATTTGCCATGGCAAAAATAACCGCGTTGTCTGCCATCTCGGATACCATCTCCGCAGTTACAATATTTGGAGCAGAAACTCCGATGAATACGTCTTTTCCTTTTATGATCTCAGATAAAGGCCCTGTCTGTCTGTTCTTATTGGTCTTCTCTGCCATTTCCTTCTGCGCATCGTTCATCCACTCTTCTCCAGGACACAAAGCGCCTTTCTGATCCACCAGTACAATATTGCCCACACCAAACTGAAGCAGCAGTCTGCAGATGGAGATTCCCGCGGATCCTGCTCCATTGATCACGATATCCGCTTCTTCCATGGTCTTTCCAACACATTTCAGGGCATTGATCAGGCCGGCTGCAACAACGATCGCTGTTCCATGCTGGTCATCATGGAATACCGGAATGTCCAGTTCCTCTTTCAGACGTCTTTCAATCTCAAAACATCTCGGCGCAGAAATGTCTTCCAGATTGATTCCTCCAAAGACCGGGGCAATCCGTTTTACCGTCTCAATGATTTCTTCTGTGTCTTTCGTATCCAGACAGATTGGAAATGCGTCAATATCCGCAAATTCCTTGAACAGGAGGGCTTTTCCTTCCATAACCGGCATGGCTGCTTCCGGTCCGATATCTCCCAGTCCCAGCACCGCGGTTCCGTCAGATACGACGGCTACCAGATTTCCTTTGGCTGTATAGCGGTATACGTCTTCTTTATTATCTCTGATCTTCCGGCACGGTTCCGCTACTCCCGGAGTATATGCCGTACTCAGATCATCTCTTGTTTTTACTTCTACTTTCGGGCTGATTGCTATTTTCCCTTTATGTTTTTCATGCATTTCCAGTGCAAGCTTATTGTAATCCATCTTTCTCTCCTTTGCTGTTTTTTATCCTTCGATTATCATAGCACGTACAGAGACCGGTTTTCAATGTCTGACACAAAAAAGTCACTCTTTCCTTCCTCCCGGATTATTTCATCCTTTCATAATATTACCTTCTTTCGTCTGTTTATGGTATTATTGTTATAAAGAATACTTTTACTCAGAGCTGCAGCTGCTTCTGCAGACCGGCCAAATATAAAATCAACAAAGGAGAAATATTTATGAAAAACAGAATTATCACGATCAGCCGCGAATTTGGAAGCGGCGGCAGGACCGTTGGAAAAGAACTTTCCAAACGGCTTGATATTCCATATTATGATGCGGAAATCATCCAGATGACTGCCGCTGAAAGCGGTATGACCCAGGAATACATTCGTCTGCAGGATGAGATGACGCCTCATGCGAACCCGCTGGTCAATTCCTTTCAGGCACGAGACCAGTACGGCATGACTCTCCAGGACCATCTTTGGCAGATCCAGCGAAAGGTCATTTTTGATCTCGCCAATCGTTCTGACTGCATTATCATCGGACGCTGTGCTGATTATCTTCTCTTTCATCTGCACCATTGTCTCAGAGTCTTTATTCACGGAGACTTTGATGACCGTATGGAACGGATTCTGAAAGTATACGGCGAATCTGCTGAGTCTCCAAAGAAACGGCTTTTGGATAAAGATTTCCGCCGCAAAGCATATTATGAATTTTACACGGAGCAAAAATGGGGTGACCCGAAAAATTATGATATTATGCTAAACAGCGGTTCTCTGGGTATTGATCAGTGTATTGATATACTTGCTTCTATCTGGAACAATAACAAAGAGGCAGATGAGATATAAAACTTCTCATCTGCCTCTTCTATTCTTCTGTCAGCGGTATATAATACAAAATAATATCCTGATACCCGTCCCGTGTCCGAAATCCTTTCGGAATAGTGCCCAGTTTTGCAAATCCTATTTTTTCATAGAGATGGACTGCGGCATGATTGGATGCCACCACGGCATTAAACTGAAGAATCCCAAATCCCAGTTCCTCTGCCTTCTGAATAGAATGACGTACCAGCTTTTCTCCGATCTGCTGTCCTCTCATATCCTGTCTCACCGCATAAGACGCATTGGAAATATGTCCACACCGTCCTACATTATTGGGATGCAGAATATATAATCCGGCAATCTTTCCATCTTCTTCTGCCACTCCGGTAAACGCCTGATTTTTAAAAAAATCATATGCTTCTTCTGCCTCCAGATCTTTTTCCTGAGGAAACGCATCTGCCGCCTCCACAACCTGATTCCATATGCTTCTCATTTCCTCCAGATCTTCTGGTACAAATTCTCTGATCTTCATTTTATTTTCTCTCCTGTTCCTGAAAAAAAGAAAAGCATGTAAAAGTATCTTACTTCTACATGCCTCTGTCTTCTAAGCGGGTGATGGGAATCGAACCCACGTGATCAGCTTGGAAGGCTGGAGTTCTACCATTGAACTACACCCGCACAATGCCCAGAGCCGGAATCGAACCAGCGACACGAGGATTTTCAGTCCTCTGCTCTACCGACTGAGCTATCTGGGCTCCTGTCTTTTGTCGTATTTCTGCGACTCCTATACTTTACCACATCATCCGGAAGATATCAAGATTTTTTTGAAAAAATTTTTTCCAGCATAAATTTTCCGGTTCCTGTACGAAAGATTTTGTCTCTAACGCTGCATATTGTTTCCTCTTTTGCATGTTCCTCCGCAAGATTCACCAGAAAATCTGCTTCTACAAGAATCTGATAATCCATACCATCTATATGATCATAGGTATGATGATGTCCAATCAGATAACAGACTCTCTCCATCCGCGCTTTGTCGTATCCCAGCCTGGTCAGCATTTTTTCTGCTTCTGCCGGTCCCTCGATCTCCTGATATTTTCCGCTGCTGCTTTGATATTTTTTCTCACTTAATTTAATCCCAATATCATGGGTAATTGCCGCAGTCTCTAAAATATCCTGTGTCTCTTCATCCAGACCTTCTCCTTCACCAATAATCTTGGCATAAGCATATACTTTTAAAAAATGCTGGATCCGCTTCGGATCCCCTTCATAATAGGAGATCATCTCTTTTACCAAGTCTCCCGCTGTCATCTTTCCGCTCCTCTCTTCCTGTTCTTAAAGAATCTCCAAAAATGCTTTTTGTTCAGAATCCTGATCGCGCGCTCCACATGTTCTTTGCGCAGCCCTCCTGTACAAAAATCTGTCTTTACCAAATGCTTATCATATCCATGGCGGTACCAGTCATAATCACCGTCATCGAGAATTACAAAACTCTCTACCTTCTCCGGACATTTTTCCAGCCAGTCCTTGATCTCGTCTTCCCGTCGTCCGCTGCTGAAATACTCCGTCTTGTCAATGATCTTCATCTGATATTTTTCCAGAGTTTCTACTAAAAGCTGGCACCAGTCCTGGACTTCATCCCGATGTTCTGTCCATCCGTATCTCCAGGATGATGATAAAACAATCTCAGCTCCAGTTGCATCAACAATTTCCTTCAGGCAGCGAATATTCTCTTCATCGATCGGAACCAGTTCATCACCGCATCTTTCAAACAAGTCCTGAGAATTCAACACGCCATCCACATCCAGAAAAATAACTTTCATTCTGCCTTCCTCCTTCATGGCAACTGCATTGCACTTTCGACCACACATTTTCCATACTTTTAAGAAATCCTCTTTTCACTATACTATACTCCTTCAGCAGACCCGTTCTAAATCGTTCTTATTATACTATTTCTCCTTTAGATTGTAAATGCAGATCCTTTTCTTTCATTTACGATTTCCCTCTTTCATGCTACAATGATATCAAATACCCACCCTATATATAAGGAGTATGCAATGAATTTTAACTGTGTTATTTTTGATTTTAACGGAACCTTGTTTTTTGATGATGACAAACATGTTGCAGCCTGGAATCAGATTTCAAAAGAAATCCGGGGCATAGGCATTACGCCGGAAGAACTTCATGAGAATATTAACGGCGTTCCCAACCAGAAGACAATTTCTTTCCTGTCCAACGGCACTTACAGTCCGGAACAGATTGAATTTTATTCTCAGAAAAAGGAAGCGGTTTACCGTGAAAAATGTCTGGAAGACACGGAACATTTTCATCTGGTTGACGGGGCGGAAGAATATTTTGATTACCTGAAATCACAAAATATTCCTTTTACGATCGCGACTGCCTCCATAAAGCCAAACGTTGATTTTTTTATTGACAGTTTCCATCTGGACCGCTGGATTCCGCGTGAGAACTTTGTCTATGATGATGGCTCTTATGAAAACAAGATCGATATGTTTCGTGACGCATGCCGAATCCTCGGATCCAATCCAGAACATTCTTTGATTTTTGAAGATTCCGGCTCCGGTATTCGAAATGCTTACGAATCCGGATGTCCTAACATTATTGTGATGGCCGCCGAAAAAGATTTTTCTGAATTTGAAGGAAAACCCGGAGTTTTAAAAATCATTCGTTCGTTCCGCGAATTACTTCCTGAATAATTTTTTTCATTTCCCGCCATACTATTCACTGATTCCTGATCAAAGTGAAAAGGAGGTTCTTTATGGGAAACAAATTTTTAGATTGTACAGCGTTAACCATCGTGATCATCGGTGCCATTAACTGGGGATTGATCGGCTTTTTTCAGTTCGATCTTGTCGCCTTTCTTTTCGGAAACATGAGTGTAGTTTCCCGGATCATCTATGATCTCGTTGGTATCTGCGGATTGTATCTGCTGAGCTTTTACCGCTACTGCGGCAGAAAAAATCCTTAGGCAGCATCAAAAATCAGGCCGTATCCGCTGCGAATCTCCGGGTACGGCCATTTTCCGCTGCCGCCCTTTGACAGTTCCTATCCGTCATCCTATACTATTTCTATTCAAAAACCTGATAACTATTATTTTTACATAACAGGAGATATAATATGAAGTATTCTATTGTTTACAGCAGCCGTACCGGCAATACAAAACTTCTTGCAGAACATTTAAAATCCAGCCTTCCGGATGATTCCGTCATCTACTTTGGAAAACCATCTGCCGAGGCTGCAGAAGCCGATCTGATCTTCCTTGGTTTCTGGACTGATAAGGGCTGCTGCGATGAAACAGTAACCGATTTTCTTACTCTGCTGAGCAGCAAAAAAATCTTTTTATTTGGCACTGCCGGATTTGGACAAAGCGATGCTTACTTTGAACAGATTTTATCCAGAGTCAGGGAACAGATTCCAAAATCCTGTCAGGTAACCGGTACATTTATGTGTCAGGGAAAAATGCCGGATTCTGTACGGAAACGCTACGAGGCCATGATGTCTCAGGAACCGGAAAAAGCCAGACAGCTGATTGCCAACTTTGATCAGGCTCTGACTCATCCTGATAAAGAAGACCTTGCACATCTGAATCAAAAAATCCGCGATTTTATATAAGTTGTTTTTTCACAGATTTTTAACTGTATAACGATCTCATAACGTAGTATATTATAAGTATAGAGAAACGTTTTTCGAAAGAATACGAGGTGGTAATATGTTTGCATGGCTGGCATGGCTTTTCAGTCTCTTTAAACGAACCAAGTAGTTTTAAAGGGCGATTTTAATGACAAGCTCTTTTATCTTTTACTGTTTATTTTATAACATTTCCATTCCCGGTGTGTTCCGGGATTCTATGTTCCGCAAAAGCCCCGATCCAGAACATCTGAATTGGGGCTTTTGTTATTTTTCATTTTATAAAAATCAGGATTGGAAAACAGGTTCAGCTTTTCCTGCTGCCTGAAAGTGTAACAAGTGTAATATCATTTTAAGAAAAGAAAAAAGCCGTAAACCTTAAGTATACCTATGGTTTACGGCAATTTATAAGAGAGCGATAGACGGGGTTCGAACCCGCGGTCTCAACCTTGGCAAGGCGTTTTTAGATAAATATACACGATTATACTATATTCCGTGGCGGGTATGAATGAATTTCTTCTATATAATACACTATTTCTATACAACAACTTTAACCATTTCTTTCACCATTCTACATAACCCCGGCCATATATTCCCGCTCTATATCTGTCAAATCTGCCCAGGTCATAGACTGATAATCCCTTCTCTTTTTCGGCTTCCTTGCCCTGATTATAATCCCCTCTGCTTCCCCGATCTCTCTTATCTTCCGGTTATTCCTAAGCTTCCGCATAGCCCTTTTTTCTCTTGTTCTGGCGGCTTCTATCGTGACTCCCTGCCTCTTTCCGCACTCTTTCAATGTGCAGCCGTTCTTGTACCGGTCTTCCAATACCTGCAGGTCTTGTATGTTACTGATTGCCGCTCCTACAGCTTCCCATAAGGTGACAGACAGCCTTTCATTGTCAATATCCTGCTCTACGGCTTCCATATCCGCCCCAGAATCAACGATAGTATCAGATATGGTTAATTCTTCACCTATCGGCTCTTCGATGGATTTCAGGGCGGTTATGCGCATATATTTTCGAAGACTGGCCAGTTGCTTTTCCGACAATTCCATATAAAGCTGGTATTCCTGATCCGTTGGTTCCCGGTCAAATTCTCCCAGGAAATGACTTCTTATCTGGTGATATTTATAAATCTTCTCCTGCATATGTACCGGGATCCGCATAGATCGGCCTGTTTCATCCAGATACCTCTTGATCTTGCTGCTGATCACTTTGGCTGCATAGGTAAAAAACAGGGCGTCAGTTCGTGGCTCATAGCCTTCTACCGCTTCCACCAGGAAGATATAAGCCTGCTGCATGAGGTCCTCTGTATCCGTCATACAATCAATATAAGCATATCTCTTTATGATATGGTAGATCAAGCCTTTATTCTGTTCATATAGCTTTCCCATGTTCTCTTTTACGTTCTGCCCTTGCTGTATCAGCTTTACCAGTGTTTCATTGTCCATCCTGCCACCCTCCCCGGATATAAAAACAGCCCTGTGCCCCGCAGAGGAAGCACAAGGCCATATATTTTAGACTGCACGAGATCGTGCCCTCTAAATTTCAGTGTTTATGCTGTTGGTTCGTTCTCCTGGTAATAGATCGCCATCTTCTTATTATCCAGGACAAAGGCATCATATACGATCCTGCCCTCTACCAGATCACCGCTGATAAATGGCGGTGATGAATGTAGTTTGTACTCTTCCAGCTTCGTTGGTGCTACCGTAGCGCACGGATGAGCCACCATAAAACCGAAGTTTTCCGGAAGTCTGGATTTTGGTACCTTCACCACGTTCAAGCCGTCTAATTCAGCCACAACACCTTTCTGCCGAAGTTTTGCACCAATATCGCTGTTTAATGTGATGTCATCACACTTCTTCATGAGTTTTAAGACCGCTGGTGTCACGACAAGACACCTTGCACCATCTTCCGGTACTTCTGCATCGTCTAATGTCTCTGTTGCTGTCGTGATCTGGTCATAGATGTTGTCTGCTGTCAGTGTAACAGCTGCAGGCTTTGTCCCGGCCTTTGCCACCATCACGCCATAGACATAGGTATCCACTTCCGGAATGACAACTTCTCTCTGCTGTCTTGCAAGAGCTGTAGCCCCGGAAAGCTGCTGCTTCGTTTCGTCTGCGTCTAACTTGTCGATCGCAAAGGTAAAGGACCGGTCTTTCTTGAGTGTCAACTCTTCTGTTGTTGCGTCTAAGGATTCGATGGAACCATATCTTGACAACATAACGGTCTCTTCGTCAATGCCTACCTTGCCAACATTTGCGCCCGGTCTGTCATAGTCATTCATCTGACCTGTAGACACTTTATATAATTTGATCGTATGCGCTCCCGTCCAGTCAAAGTCATTGTTGGTCAGGAGTGACTTTTTACTTTCTGTTGTAAAAATTTCATCCACATATGGTTGAAATTGCGTCGCTAATTCTACTGCCATTGTTTATATATCACCTCTTGATATTAAAGGCTTTTGCCAATGGATCCCCCTTCATATAGTGCGTTGCGCTCTCGATCGGCGTGCTCTGGCGTGCTTTTCCTCTTACAGCTTCATTGACTGCCTGATTAAATACGGTAGAAACAACCTTAAGACTCTTTTCGCAGTCTTCTTTGCTGTCATAATTTACCAGATCAGCTAGTCCGGCCGGCATGCGATTTTCCGCCAGGGTTTCCAATACATCCGCCCTTAATTCTCTTTTTAAAATCCTGCGTTCTCTTTCTTCGAGATCGCTTTCTTTAGTTCCTTCCTGGAAAGCCTTTGAAAGCTTTTCACGCTCTCTTGCAAGGCGTCTTTGTACGATCTCATTCACTTCTTCCGTTGTGAACGTCTTTTCGTCCTTGCCCTGCCTGCTTTCCTGCTGCCCCGTCTTCTGTTCTTCGGTCACGGTTCCCTGCTGTGTGGTAACGTCTCCCGGTTTATTGGTGACGTTTCCCTGTTCTTTTGCTTCATTTCCCATATGAAATACCTCCTGTTTTACGTCCAGTAGACTAAAAAAATGATAAGCGTAAATCCTGACGGGACAAGACATCCCGCCAGGCTGGCAGTTTTAAGTGATACCGCACTTTCTTTAGCACACGCGAAAAGATGAAAATATGAGAAGTAAGAATTATCCCTGAACATACAAAAAAGGCGCAGGAACAACTAAGGCTAGTATCAGCTGTTCCCACGCCGCTAAGGACTTACAGCCCGATAAAAGAGTAAGGGAAACCGGGCTGCGGTACTTATTATTCTATATGTTCTAAATCAATTATATCAAATTTTATGGCATAAGTAAAGGGCGCATATAAAATGCACCCTGCCTTATTTTTGTGTGCACCCTTTTTTGGTGCATATTTTACTTTGGTCTTGCCGGTTCATAATCCCTGTAGGCTTCTATGTACACTCTCTGGTACTTTCCCTGCTTCTTTGGATTCTTCACCTTGCACTGATAGCCCTTGCCATACAGAGCCAACAATATTTCTGTAACATCCCCTCGTTCTCTCTCATTTCCACATGATACTTTTATCTTCATCATCTCTACATTCTCCTTAACATTTTTTAACAGGTGTCCATTTTGTTCATCCCTGCACATTAGGTTTTTCGCCACTTCCCTTTTCGGAACGCATTCGTTCCATAATGATATGTTCCAATTCATCGGCCAATTTTTCCATCTCATTTGCAAGCGTAATCATCATGTACGATCTATCTTTCGCCTGGTGGAGGTAATTAGATAACATTAATGGATTCTCTCCGATATCAAAATAAGCGTTCTCCTGGTCTTCTATTACTGTATGCAGAGCACGAGCCCTTATCTGTAACTCTGTGATACAACTTTCTTCTCTTAATTCTATTTTTTTCATAAAATCTCTTCCCTTCTGCCAGGATACCATGTTAAAATGAAGTTGCGTTTTTCATAAAAACATGGTAACCTAACTGTGTGAGCCCCTACAGCTTGTTCTGTAAGGGCTTTTTTCTTGTTACATGAAACCTAATGCACCTATCACAATACAGGCTGTTACAGGCGGCGGTGTGAGTCCTGGCACGCCTAAAACACAGCCTAATATGATGAGGGCTTTCGCTGTTCCTTTTCCCATATCAATACCCCTCATTCTTCCGGATAATAAAGACTATATGTGACGAAGTTATCACTTCCACGCTCTGGTGACATTCCATGAAGGCTGTCATACACGAGTGCGACAATTTCACCATCATCATCAAGTCCAAAGCCAATAACTGGGATATGGATATGTTCCCCGCTCGGATCCTTATAAACTGCATACATTTCTGTGTTACATGTCATGATCTGTTTCATTGGCTGTTCTCCTTTCTTCCCCAAAGTTCATCGGCTGTGTACCACTCTTCATCTTCATCCGGCACATTCTTCTTAAATGTGTCATATTTACCATGAAGAATTTCTTCTAAGTGTTCCAATATCCAGCCAAAATCAGAAGGATATGTTTTATTTTCTGTCAATCCCTTAAGATAGTCACTTGCTTCTGCTTTCTTGAATGCTTCTTCGTAATCATTCAATGTATAATCACTGCAAACAGCATTACTTAATGAACTTGAAAATTTTAACATATCATTTACCGGTTTAAATGATGTACATATTTCATTGAACCGTTGAACAATAATATCTGGGTCATTAAGAGGTTTACGAGATGAATCAGATATAGGTATACTATAACTCTTCTCTTCTTCTCTCTCTTTTTCTTTATCTGTCTCTATCTCTTTTTTTCTATTCTCTTCTCTACTCTTCTCTACGTCACAAGTGTGTAACGATTGCGTCACTTGTGCGTCACTTTCGTGTAACTGTTGTGTCACATCATTGTCACTTTGTGACGCTTCTTTATCTCTTGCCCTTTTCCGTCTCATTCTTTCAGCACTGGAGCATTCAGAACCTATTCCTTTTTGTGCTTCCGGAAGAAAAAAATCATCTTCCACAATTTCGATCAGATTCATTTCCTTTAAAGCTTTTATTGTGTCCTGAATCACTTCCACCGGCTCATTAAGGTATAAAGCTATTTCTTCTGATATATCGTCCTCAATGCCGTCATAACGAAGATAACCGTCTTGATGGATTGTCATTAATATCATTTGAAGATAGATAATAGCCTTCTTATCTCCGTTATCTGAACGCCGCAGCTTTTTAATCGTTATTTGAGTAAAGAAGTCATTACGTAAGCGCCACCAGAAATAGCGCTTTCCGCTACTCTTTGCGCTGCTCATCTTCTTCCTTCCTTTCTTCAATATTCAGTCTTTCGCATAAGTAATCCCTGCTGATCCTGCCGCCTATGGTAATATATCCATCTGCTTCTAATTCCTGGTTTAATCGCCGCATGATTCTGTATGCCATGCTCGTTGAACATTGCAGCATTTCAGAAACTTGTGCAGCCGTCAAGAAAACCTGCATACTTATCACTCCTTTCGTGTCGTTTTGCTGTCGCTTTCCTCATTCATGCACCCGCCACGGTGTTTTTACTGTTCTCGTAATTCTTCAATATCCATCTCTAAAGCCTTTGCAATGATGCGGCCTGTCTGATCTGAACAACTGCGGCCATTTTTTACGCCGTTTATCGTTCCTCTGGAAAGTCCAGTCATTTCAGAAAACTTTTTCTGTGTTAATTCCCGCTTTAGTAAAGCGACAGTGAATTTCTCTCTGTCGATTCTCATTTCTTTCACCTTCTTTCTTTATCTTTTTGCTAAAGTATAGCATTTTGTTAAACCTTCTGTCAAGTGTAAAGTTTAGCATTTTGATTGATTTTTTACAAATTGCATGTTATGATTTGATTGAAAGGAAGGTAAAATTATGAGTTTTGGACACAGGTTAAAAGAAGCCAGAAAAAGAACCGGCATGACACAGAAAGAGCTAGGAGAAAGACTTGATGTTTCTGCTTCAATGATTGCACAATACGAAACGGATAACAGAACGCCGCTACCAAAAACGCTTGATAAATTAGCTGAAGCGCTTAATGTTTCTTACGCATACGCAAAAAACGGCGCTCCATACTTCTATACATTCGTGGATCCAGCCGAACCATCAACCAGCGAAGGGAATGTATTTAATAAAAATCAATATCAGGATGCAAAAGAAGAAACAGCAGCTTCTACAAAAACAGTAAAAACCATAAAAGAAGTTACTGAAAGTACTGATCCGGACGCAGGACGGACAATCAAGAAAACAAAAATAAAACGTGTTGATTTACCTGGCCTGCCCACAATAAAAGAATATGATAATCTAAATGAAGCCGGTAGAAGAAAAGTCGCAGAATATGCCGCCGATCTGGCTGGAAACCCAGATTATAGAAAAGACTCTGATTCTACTACGCCGATCGCAGCGCACAACGACAACGCAGACGATGAAGAACAACAAAAACTCATGAAAGAAGATATAGACGAGTTATAACAATTCTATTTTTAACAAAGGAGAAAATATGGCCTACGAAGATATATATAAAGGGCTTACAGATGAAGAACGAGAAAGAATGATAAAAGCAGATATTCCCAAATTTGAAGTGGTGGGGCAGCGCGAGTTGACATCGGAAGAGCAAGAAAATGGGGAAAAAGAACTACTTCGGTTAATAGAAGAATTTAAAATCTCAGAAAATGAAACTTCTGAAAAACCCAAATAACCGAACGGTTTTCCATAAAACCGCTGGGTTTTAAATCAAAATTCCGAGATTAATATAAATCCGGGAATTATTCCAATAATCCAAGGAAAATGTCATCTGACGAAGGTAAAGAAAAGGTGTATAAATACGCTGAAGACATGGCACTGATAAAAGATTACAGAGTAGATGGTAAAGCAATAAAGCGACAATAAAAAGAGAAGTTCTTTCTGATCCACAAGAATCAGATCAGGATAATAATTAAATAATTCAAACAAAGAATATACATAGAGCGGAAAATTCCGCTGAATCGGCAAAACGCTGCCCCAGAACAGGGCTACGTCATTTATTCATTCATGCACCCGCCACGGTTCGAATGAAAGGAATGATAGAATGAGTATACAAAAAAGAATCAGAACCAAAAAGGACGGCTCTAAAACCATACGATACTACGCCAACGTATGGGATCCAGAAGAAGGCCGTTCTATCATTGGCAAAATGCGCACAAAACGCAAGGATGCTGTACAGGATGAAGCCCAGATCATAAAGGACCTGGCAGCAGGAAAAAAGACCACCAGAAAAAAACAGGATTTTGGCCGGATAGCTGATCTATGGTTAGAGTCTGCCAGTCACCACTTAAGAGCCAGCACCTTCACAACCTATGAATCATACTATAACAGATACATTAAAAGCACCTTCCAGGCTTCACAGATTGACCGCATAGCCACGATAAAGATACAAGGGTATATCAATACCATGAGTGAAAAATACAGCCCGGAAACCGTAAATAAGTGCATTAATATCTTGTCTGATATATTCCGGTTCAGCATTGACACACTAAAGCTGCTGGCACCAGGCGAAAACCCAATGACCGGGATCAAGCGTCTGAAAGTACCATACAAGAAGAAAACCACCTGGACAGATGAACAGGTGGCCTTATTCTTAAATAGCGGCACGATAAAGGGAAATCATTATTATGCTATGTTCTGTATGTCTCTGCTCCTCGGTATGCGTCCTGGTGAAGTTTGCGGGCTTGCAGAAGATGATTTTATAGAGGATCAGCATATTATAACCCTGAACAGGGCAATGGATAAGAGCGGCAATGTTACGGACACCAAAACGGCCGGATCCTTACGGGCTCTGTATCTCCCTGAAACACTATATCAGATCATAAAAGATACAGCAGACAATAAAAAGCGTCTGAAAGCTTATCATCCGGATTATCAGCATGATTTTCTTTTTACTACAGTAAAAGGTCGGCCGGTAAACCCTAACCGGTATTCTGCACAATTCCGGAAAGCAGTCCAGGCATACAATGAACAGGAACCAGTCAAGCTGCCACCGATCCCGCTGTATAACTGTCGGCATACCTTTGCCACCAATAACTATGAACGTGGTGAAAGTGATAAAGTATTGTCTGATATTATGGGAAACAGCCCTAAGACCTTTTTACAGTCTTATGCACACATCCGACGGCGGCAATCAGTAAAAGCCGTGGCAGACTATGAACAAAAAATCTTCCACAACTTTAACCAAAAACTTTAACCAATTTATGAAAACGTCATTTCCAATAAAACAAAAAATCCCAGAAACCACGGTTTTATGCGGTTTCTGGGAGAAATAAAAAAGAGCGATAGACGGGGTTCGAACCCGCGGTCTCAACCTTGGCAAGGTTGCGCGTTACCAGCTACGCCACTATCGCATATGTTCTGTGTTTTTCAGAACAATGATGATTCTACCGTATAATTTCTTCTTTGTCAACCTTTTTTTCATATTTTTTTATTTTCTTATTCTATTCCTTTTTTCGCCCGAAATTTCACAAAGCAGAGAACTCCAAAAGGAATTCTCCGCCCTGCACTTTTTTACATCCATACTTCCTGTACGATATGTACGATGATCGTTACCCATAGCAGTACTGCCAGCATCCGATGAAGAATAATCCACTTCTTTTTCATTGTATTACGAAATAAATGTATGATAAACATCAGCAGTAAAATCAAAAAGCTAATTTTTCCTATATTCATGCCGGGACCCGCAGAGGACAGCCGGCAGTGAAGAAAGGTAAGGATGATCGTCAGGATTCCTAATACTCTGTGGCTTTTTCTTAAAAACCGGTATCCCTTGTAAGATATATCCCGGGATGCCAGGCAGCGTCTCTGGCAATATTTTCGTACAGGATAATTCAGTGATAATAAAACGATGCAAAGTGTAACAAACCATGGCAGTATCATATTTAAAAATGTCATGTTTTTTCTCCTTCTGTCAAGTTTTTCTAAGACATCCTCCCGCTCTTTATCTGATAAATAGTATCCGCAAATCTAATCGTAGACTGTCTGTGAGATACAAGAACCACAGTTCTCTGATCCCGTTCCTTTTCCAGTGATTTTAAAATCATTCCTTCATTTAACGAATCCAGATTGCTGGTAGGCTCGTCCAGAAGCATCATCGGGGCGTCATGAAGGAACGCCCTGGCAATTCCGATCCTTTGTTTTTCTCCGCCGGATAAACAATCCCCCAGCTCTCCTGTATTCGTATCATAGCCATTGGGAAGTGACTCAATAAATTTATGGAGCGACGCCTTTTTAGCTGCTTCTATAATTTCTTCTCTGGATGCCCCTGGTTTTCCGACCGAGATATTTCCTGCAATCGTGTCATGGAATATCTGTGTTTCCTGTGTTACATAAGACTGAGTATTCCGAAGCCTCCGCGTCGGTATTTCCCTGATCTTTTGTCCGGATATCCGGATTTCTCCCTGATCTGTCTCCCAAAACCGCATCAGAAGTTTTAATAGCGTTGATTTTCCGGAACCGCTTTTTCCATAAATCCCTACAACCTTTCCCTTCGGTATTTCAAGCGTACAGTCCTTTAGAGTCTCCCCTTCCCCATAAGAAAATGTAACATTCTCCGCACTGGCTCCACTAAAATCCATCTTCGCTTCTTCTCTGTCCGGAATTTCTTCCACCGCCGGCTCTTCTTCCAGCAGAGAAAGAACCCGTTCTCCGCAGGCCAGCGTCTGATGAAGGTTATTGGACAGATTCGATAAAGCTACAACCGGTCCGAACGATCCCATCATGGCAGTCGCAACAAGCACCATACCTTCAAAACGAAGCTGTCCCGTCTGATACAGGTTCCATGTCATAAACAGCATAAGAAACGAGGCTGCCAGAATCACCAGGTTTGTAACCGCTTTCTGTCCTGCTTCCATACGATTTAAATGTTTCTGCAGGTTTCCAAGATTTCTGGACCGCTCCATCATCTCCTGTTTCCGTTTCCTTCCCTGGCTGTATTGGATAGTTTCATCGATTCCGTGAAGGGAATCCAGAACAAAACTGTTGAGATGTCCCAGTCCATCACGAAACTCCATGCCTGTGGCAGCTCCCTTTTTCCCATTCCATAAAGGAATCACTGCTCCCACTATGATATAGGCTGCGGCTGCAAATGCCCCCGCTACCCAGTGGTATCGTCCGATAAAGATGATCATGATCAGAGATGTAAGAACCGCGATACAAACCGGTGAAATCGTATGAGCATAAAATACTTCCAGCAGTTCAATATCCGAAGTAATAATGGAAATCAGATTTCCTTTTTCCCTGCCTTCCAGTTTCGCCGGACATAATCTGCGCAGTGCTGCAAATACCTTATGCCGGATGATGGCAAGCAGACGGAACGCAATATAATGATTGCAGTATTGTTCTGCATAATGAAGGATTCCCCTCATAACCGCCATAACTCCCATACCGATAAAAATACTTCCGGCCGTTATCCCTGCCAGTTCTCTTAACAAGCCGTACGCAGCTGCGATTGTAAGGAAAATGGCGCACAGATATCCTGCGCTTCCCAGCAGCACCGCCAGAACCATCAGATGGATCAGCGGTCTGACCAGCACAATCAGACGGCTCATGATTTTTATGGCACTTCTTCTATTGTGATGCATCCTGTGCCTCCTCTCCTGCATCCGGTATCCGGACGTATTGTTCCAGTTCTCTCTGTTCCTGATATAACATTTTGTATTTTCCTTCCCTGGAAATCAGCTGATCATGGGTTCCCTGTTCTTTTATCTGACCGCCTTCCATCATATAAATCCGGTCACATTCTGTTACATTGGACAGTCTGTGGGAAATCAGCAGCACTGTTTTTGTTTCTGCCAGTTTCCGGATCACATCCATGATCATTTCTTCGCTTTCGGCATCAATATTCGATGCCGCTTCATCAAAAATATAAATCGGGGTATCGTGAAGCAAAGCTCGTGCCAGCGCCAGCCTCTGACGCTGCCCTCCGGAGAAATTTTCTGCTTTTTCCGTCAGTTTTGTCTGCAGGCCATCCTGATCATTTAAAAAGTCCAGCAGATTCACTGCCTGCAGCGCTTCCCGCATTTCAGACAATTCCGCGTCCGGCTTTGCCATTCTGAGATTTTCTTCCACAGTTCCCTGGAACAGATAACTGTTATGTGTTACCAGGGTGATGTGCTTCATCCTTTCCTCTTCCCTGATGTTCTCAAGCAGAGTCTGTCCAATGCAGACCTCCCCTTGATCATTCTTATTTTTTCCGGCCAGAATCCCTGCAATGGTGCTTTTCCCGCATCCGGATTCTCCCACCAGGGAAATGAAGCTTCCAGACGGAAATTCCATGGAAATATCTTTCAGGATTTCCCGCTTCCCATCATAAGAAAAGCTCACATTTTTTATATGAATGCCAAAATCATCTTCCGGAAAATCTTCGGTCCCCTGTCTGGGTTCTTCCTGATCCAGAAGGGCAAAAATCTTATCACTGGCCGCCATTCCATTCATCGCGATGTGAAAAAAGGATCCCAGCAGACGCAGGGGAATGAAAAATTCTGCCGCCAGCAGGATTATGACCAGGGCTCCGCCGAAAGATACATTTCCTGCCATAAACTCTCTGACCGCCAGAATCATTCCTGCTGCCGCGCCGCCATAGGCGATGATATCCATCACACTGGTGGAATTTAACTGCATGGTCAGAACTTTCATCGTAATCTTTCGGAACCGGCTGGCTTCTTCATCCATTTCAGCCGCTTTCTGTTCATCCGCCTGATAAATTTTCAGTGTCGTCATCCCCTGGAGATTTTCCAGGAAGCTGTCTCCCAGCTGTGTATACATTCCCCAGTAACGCTGGAGAAGTCTTTTTGCGATTTTCTGTACCGCCACGATGGATATAGGAATCAAAGGGACACAGATCAGCAAAACCGCACTTGCTTTTAAACTGATGGGCTTCAGGCAGAAAAAAAGTGTGACAGGCGCCAGTATACTGTAAAATAATTGAGGCAGATACCGTCCAAAATAAGTCTCCAGCTGTTCTACGCCTTCCACGCTCATCTGCACCGCCTCTGCTGATGAAATTCGTTCCCGGTAGGAGGCGCCCAGTTTCAGAAGCTTTTCATAAATCTTGTCTCTCAGAATCCTTTTTACACCGGCGCTGGCTGCGTAAGACATTCGTGCCGCCATCTGGTCTGCCAGAAATCTCAGGGCCGTCATTAAAATCAGGATCCACAATGTAAGAAATACGATTTCCTTATTTCCTCTGCCCTCCAGGATTTTCTGTACCAGATTTCCAATCGCAAACACCGATATGATCTGTCCAAGGAGCGCGGCCCACTGCCACAGCACCTGATATATGATGTATTTTTTCCCTTCGGATAGTAAAGCCAGAAGCCTTGTCTTAATCATAAGCTGCCTCCTTATGTCCTGTTTTCTTTGTTTCCACCTTGAAAAAGAAATACAGGATATGACAGATCCAGACGATCAAAATGCAAATCCGGCCTGCCGGCACGCGGTGCATTGCCAGAAATCCGGCCAGCATAACAACAGTAACGGTTCCAACGATGGAATACTTGGTTTTCATGGTCATTGATTTTTCTTCTGCAAAACTTTCCAGATGTTTTTTATAAAGTCCGGTTCCAAGAAACCACTGATGCAGTCTTGGGGAACTTTTTGCAAAGCAAAAGGCCGCCGCCATGTAAAACGGCACAGTCGGCAGAATCGGAAGCAGGATCCCCACGGTTCCCAGTCCCAGACTTATAAATCCGATCAAAATCCAAAAAATTCGTGATGGCTGTTTTTTCATAGATATCTCCTTATCCGCTTTGGTTAGTTTTGTGTAACTCAAAAGGCATCTAACATGTACCATAGAAAAGTTTCCCCTGTCAACAGCAGGATTTTCCTCGATTTTCTAAAAAAATGATCATAAAAAAATCCACCTTTCATCTGAAAGATGGATTTTTCTCAATATTTTCTTTCTTTTCCTGTCTTCCTTATTTTTGCTGCACCCCTGCAACATTTTTCTTCTTATTGAAAATTGTTTTCAATTAAAACCTCAGGATCAGCACAGCTGAACTCTCCGGCATTCTTCGTTCTCCTACACTGCTGGTCATAAACAGCTGTACCTGCCCGCTCATTTCCCATTCAGACAAAGTTTCAAACCAGAACGCCTGCAGAGGAATCCTTACTTTCGATTCCATAAGAGGCAGTTCCTCAATCACATCCTGTCGATTTCTGTATTTTATGCTCTGAACATGACCGGACAGCAGGACTCCGCCTTTCGTATACGCCCTGATTTCCTGTATGGCCAGTTCCAGATACTGCCGGTCTTCTTCATACACAAGATATCCCGGCTTCTGAAATCCCATATCCGCCATAAAAAGAGTCTGCCTGTCTTTTCCCTGCCGGTAAAGTGCAAAATCCACCGGATACGTGCCGGCTTTCAGGAAATCTTTCAGCTGTTCATACGGAACCTGTCTTATTTCTTTTCCTTCATTTTCACCAATCTTATCATACCGAAGGTGCTTTTTCTCTTTCTGGCACATTTTTCTAATGACTGCCGGATCCACCGAATCGATCATACCGGCAGCCGCCTGACTCCGATTTCCTTCTTCCACTCCCAGATTCTCAAAATATTCCATCAGATCCTTCTCAATTTCATCATAAAACCGAAGGTATGATTCTTGGATGACTTGTCCCTTTTTCAAAGAAAGCCGCCGGAAATTCCCTCTTTCCTTCGGGGAACATCAGATTCAGATCACTTTCGCGCATGGTGTAAGAATACGTATGCCTGCTTTGCATAAACATACGGATTCCCATAAGAACTCTCTCATCCAGGATATGTTCTATGGCACAGGCATTTTCCTGCGCCAGACTCCGGTCCACTCCGGATACCAGGCACAAAAATTCTGTCAGGCATCGTTTTCTCTCCATCCATTCCTGTCCTTTGCTCAGGCCAAACGGAGTCAGAAACAGCCCTCTGCTTCCATCCCTCTGCAGATAGCCTTCTTCTGTCAGTTCCCGGGACAGCCGGTCTACTTTTGCGGCAGATACCCCCAGTTCTCTGGCAATCTCTGCCTTTATGATCTGATGATCCTTCCGTTTCATGGCATACATTGTTCCAAGATAATCTTCTTTTTCTCTTTGTCTGACAGTTTTCGTCATTCACTCAGCCTCATTTTCTGTTTCAGATCTTCTAACTCCGTTGAAATCGCTTCCTGCTGTTCATCGAACAGAAGTCCTTTGTTGTACTGATAATATTTGTCGCATCCATTTTCTTTGATAAACTGAATGCTGTAATAATTTACATTTAACTCTGTTACAAAGACTACCATTTCCTGACTCTCTCCAAAGGCCTCTTCCATAAACTCGAAGGCATGATAAAGAGCTTCCCGGGTTTCTTCGATTTCCTGTTCTCTCTTTCGTGTCTTTTCCTGGAAATCTTCTCTTATTTTTTCAAAAGCTGCCGGGAAATCCAGATGTTCTCTCTGCTGCATCCGGCTGTAGCCTTCCAGATCCGCAATCACATCCTTGAAGATATATTCCTCCTCTTTGCCGATCTGTTCCGCCTGTTTTCTCTGTTCCAGCCCTTCTTTTGCTTCTTTTACAATCTCTTCCACAGATTCCCTGGCCTTCATCTGTTTCAGCCAGGAGAACAGCTGGGTTACATACGTATCCGTCTTCCAGCAGTTTTTAAACAACTCACTTAATTTTCCATTTAACAGCTCTACTACACTTAACTTTTCATCAAAGGCCGCAAATTTCAGTCTCTGGATCGTTTCCGGCTGGAACTGTCCCTGCAGAATCCGCTCAATCCCATAATCTTCTTTGTATTTCTTATACAGAGCGTAATAATTGGCAAAATCCTTGGCAATTTTCCCATGCTGCAGATACTGATGGACTACTTCCCGGTCGATTTCCTTTCCCAGCTCTTCATATACCTGGATCAGCCGGGACAAATCTTCCCATCCTCTGGCTGTCACAAATGCCTTTCCATCCACAGTCGTCTCCATCCGGTAAAAATATTCCTTGCGGATTTCCAGATAGGCCAGAATAGCCGGATGGATTCCTGCCTGATAAGCATATTCCTTCCACACTCCGTAATCCGCTTCCACATCAATCTTTTTAATACGATCCAGTGTTACCACATCAAAATCCCGGACAGATTTGTTGTACTCCGGCGGATTTCCTGCGGCAACAATCATCCATCCATCCGGTATCTTCTGGTTTCCAAACATTTTACACTGCAGAAACTGCAGCATGGTCGGCGCCAGAGTTTCGGACACACAGTTAATCTCATCAATGAATAAAATTCCTTCCTTGTTCCCTGTTTTCTCCATCTTCTCATATACAGACGCAATGATCTCACTCATGGTATATTCCGTAACAGAAAATGTAGTCCCGCCATATTCTTTTTCTCTGATAAACGGAAGTCCGATGGCGCTCTGTCTCGTATGATGAGTGATCGTATAGGCAACCAGCCCAATGCCGCATTCCCTGGCAATCTGCTCCATGATCTGTGTTTTTCCGATTCCCGGAGGCCCCATCAAAAGAATCGGTCTCTGACGGATGGACGGAATCTCATACTCTCCGTATTCATTTTTCTTCAGATATGCTTCAATGGAATCTTTGATTTCCTGTTTTGCTCGTTTAATGTTCATTTTCCTGTTCTCCTTCACTCAAATCCTCTTCCCCTGTGACGATCAGTTTCATTGCCCAGGGCGGAACATCCACATCCTCATATTCTTCTTCCATAAAAATAAAGGCAGTTTCATAAGGCGGCATTTTCTTTGGATACACGCCTTTCCCATCGGTAAAATAAATAAGCCCCTTTAAATCCTGAAATTGTCCTGTTTCCATCAGCTTATTTACATAGGCAAAGGCCGGACGAAAATCCGTGCCTCCCTCACCCCGAAGCTCCAGATGTTCCATATATTCTTTCAGCTCTTTCTCATCTGTAATCTTCTGATCATTCTGCACCTGCTCATCACACTGAATGATATGAATATTGACTTTATGGAAAAAGCTGTTTTCTTCACTTAAGATATCGTAGGTCTCCTCCAGAAATTTTTTTACCAGATCTCCGGAACAGGACATGGAAGTATCGATCACAATGGCAAATTCCTGCACCTTCTTGACTTCTTTCCATTCCTGAGGCTCGATCAGGGGCATATTTCCATACATGGACAAACCATAGCTGTAAAATACATAGTCGAAAGAATCCGGATCCACCGTCACTTCTTCCCGCATTACCGCAAACTTCCGCAAAAATTCCCGGTAGTCATAACGGTCTCTGTTTTCTACCCGGATCTGTCCCATCAGATCTCCTGCCTGGCTGGACTGCTCACTGGAAAAGGTCTCCATATCAGTCTCTGTCTTTTCACTGATGTTTTTCCACCTGTTTTCTACTTCCTGGTGCATTTCCTGCTTCGGATCATCCGGCCAGTAACCGTGTTCGTCTTTCTGAAATTCCGCAGCCAGTTCCCTGACCTTATCCTCAGGCAGATTCCAGCCTGCCAGCTGGCGGTAAATGCCTTCCGCCGTCAACACTTTCATGGCTTTTGACAATTGCCCATACGTATCTTTCCGAAGTCTCGTCTGAGGAAAATGCACGCATTTTAAATACCAGTGATCAATGATGGATTCCACTGCAATATCGCAGGACAGATTCCATAAGTTTTTTTCTCTCTTTCCTCGCCGCGTCACATGATGCAGAATGCAATGCAGCACCATATGAAGATAGCTTCGGTTAACCCAGATTCGGTTTTTCTGAAATACATTTCCCAGCATGACCGGATGATAAAACATATGGATCCCATCGGTGGCAATGCACCGGATGGACGGATCCGGCTCATACAGAAAACTGCTCAGAGCTACATCCAGAAACCGCATATGGATATACAATTCATTCCTTGCCATCTCAAGGATCCTCCGTCCCAGCCGGCTGAGACTCTCATTAATATTTTCTTCCACTGTTTTTCCCTCTGCTATAAATCAAATGTTTTCTTCTTCCTTGGAAACCGGCGGTTCTGCTCATCCATTAGAACACTTAAAATTCCGGTTTTCTTCCCTGCTGACGCTTTTTCAATCGCTGCCTCTATCGTTTCTCTGGTCCAGACATTCTCTTTCGCAAACATGTGAAATGCCGGAAGATTTTCCTCCGTCAGCAGATGCTCCAGGATCTGATCCAGATTTTCTCTCATGTAATCCAGATATCGCTTCTTATGTTCCTCCGTCATCCGATACGGCTGCAGCATCCTTCCCAGGGCAATTTCCCATGCAATCTCCGGATCTTCCTGTACAGAAGCCACCGGAAACAGCGCATCGTATTTTTCATAATCCAGTTTTCCCTGGAAAAAGCACTGGCGGTACTGGTACCCGGTTCCGTGAAAATGAAGTTCCACGATCCTGGCTGGTGTATTTTCCACCGACTCCTCATAATATTCCGGGAAAAACAGAGAGGCCTCGTGGCCGTCCTGATGATCCCGGATTCTGACCGTTACCGGAAATCTGGTATCTCCCACTACATCTTTCAGCGCCGTCTTTTCTCCATGATACAGATCCAGCCGGATTTCCCGAAGCTTGCATCCTGTAAAAATACCGGTTCCGGTTCTCAGCAGAGAATCTGAAAATCCCAGACACCGCAGATTGACACATCCGTAAAAAGCATATCGTCCAATCTCTTCCACATGCACCGGCAGATATACTTCCTCTACTCTTGGGCCGCAGATCATCTCCGGATTCTCTTCCTCAAAAAGATCCTCTCCGATCCGGATCGTCTCCGCCTCATCTTCTTTTCGTTTATGCCCGGAGAATGCATAATCCCCGATTTTCAGCACAGGTTTTCCGTTGATTTCCTCCGGAAGACGCACGGAAACATCTTTTCCGAAACACCGCAGGATCTCAATCCCTTTGTTTTTCATTTCTTTATATTGAATTTCCAACATATCTTCTTCCTTATCTTTTCTGAAATTCTTACATATCGTTCATTATATAACAGAATCGCTGAAATGCAAAAGACTCCCGGCTATTTTATTTCTCAAAAAAAGACTTCAGACCTGCAATCACAAATCTGAAGTCTTATATCTACTGTACATTGATCAGATAACTTCCAAGCACCCGGTCATATAACAGATACTGGCCTTTCGGCACGTTGGAAAAATCTGTCGTAAAGTATCCTTGGGTTGTCTTCTGAAGCGGCGCCTCCACTTCGTTTTTTACCTCTGCAATATAATACGTGTAATACATCTCAGCCTCTTCTTCCTGATAATTCGTTCCGCTGTACTGTCCATATCGTATCATTTTATTTTTTGTCTTTGTCAGCAAGGCTTCATATTCATAATTGGCTGACGTCTCATATGGATAGGCCTGCACACCTGTGCTTCTGACCGCTTTATTAAAACTTTCTGTACTTTTATTTGCTTCGGAAACATCTATTCCTTCAAACGTGTCAAGATTGTGGATTCTGTATTTGTGGAATATCGCTTCATTTCCATAGCCAATCTGAGAGAGAGGATACAGTTTCAGTGCTTCCGGCTGATAATTATACTTCGAATAGACAAACAACAGGTTCTGACCGCCGCTTACATTGATTCTCAGCGGATCTCTCTCACCTGCGCAAAGATAAGCGCCTTCCCATGAGCGGTACCCATAGTCTTTTCCATTGAAGCTTTTCACCTTTGTCCTCTCTGCCGTATTCTGCCACAGGCTGGCTGCCGTATCACCATCAGATTCCAGACGATAAAACCCATTTGCTCCTTCCAGACGGCTGACCGGATAAGTATCTGTCACATCACTGGAAGACGACTGGCTTCCATAAAGGGAGCCGGCAGATGATGTGCTGGCAGAGCTGGCGGATGCTGTTGTTGTCTCTGACGAAGCCTCATATTCCGTTCCCTCCGCCTCTGTCGTTGTCCGGGCCGTCTGGCTTCCACCGCTTTTATGGGCTGCTGTGCTGCCGGAACGGCTGCATCCGGCCGCAAAAACAGACAGACTCAGACACAATGCTAAAATAAAACTTTTTCTCATACGATTCTTCCTTTCTAAGTTTTTCCTCTTTCCCTTATTATAGCAATCACCCTGACACGAGTAAATAAATATACAGCATCTTCCGTTCCGCCGCAGTGTGATTCTCGCGGAGCGTTTTTATTTCATAGGAACGAAGTTTCCTGTGAAATAAAAAAAGAAACGCTGATATCACAAACGTTTCTCTCATCTCTATTTAATGCCGCAGACCGGAATCGAACCGGTACTCGATTTAACTCGAACGGGATTTTAAGTCCCGCGCGTCTGCCAGTTCCGCCACTGCGGCCAGCGAATGGTGGGAGAAGGATTCGAACCTTCGAAGGCGTTGCCAACAGATTTACAGTCTGCCCCCTTTGGCCACTCGGGAATCCCACCGGAATATTTACCTGACAATTACGAATTATACGTCATTGTCAGGTAAATTGCAAGTCTTTTTATAAAATTTTACTCAAAAAGTGATTCGAATTCTGTTCTGTCGATTCTTTCTTTTTCCAGAAGTCTCTGTGCACATTTGTGAAGGATATCCATGTGTTCCTCAATCATAGCTTTTGCATCTTTATAACACTGGTTTACAATCCTCTTGACTTCTTTATCGATCACTGCCTGCGTATCCTCGCCGTAAGGTCTCTGCTGTCCGATTTCCTTACCTAAGAAGACTTCATCGCTTTCCCCGCTGTCATAGCTGATCAGTCCCAGTTCATCGGACATTCCATATTTCGTCACCATGGCTCTGGCATACTGGGTTACCTGTTTGATATCCTGAGATGCTCCTGTAGTTACATCATCAAAGATCAGTTCCTCGGCAATACGTCCTCCCAGACTTACCATGATATTCTGAAGCATCTTGCCCTTGGTCATAAACACATTATCGTTCTCCGGCAGCGGCATGGTATAGCCGGCTGCTCCGGTGCCGGTCGGAATGATAGAAACCGTATAGACCGGTCCCACATCCGGCAGCAGATGAAACAGCAGCGCATGACCTGACTCGTGATAAGCTGTGATCTTCTTTTCACTGTCCGGCACAATACGGCTCTTCTTCTCTGTTCCGATTCCCACTTTGATAAATGCTTTATCGATATCTTCTTTTACAATATAGGCCCTGTTTTCCCTGGCAGCCTGAATTGCCGCTTCATTCATAAGATTCTCAAGATCCGCTCCGACAAATCCCGCTGTCGTCCTTGCGATCTCATGAAGATCCACATCATCTCCCAGAGGCTTCTCCCGGCAGTGTACTTTCAGAATCTCTTCTCTTCCCTTGATATCCGGACGTCCGACACCGACTTTTCGGTCAAAACGTCCCGGACGCAGAATCGCAGGATCCAGGATGTCCACACGGTTGGTTGCCGCGATCATGATGATTCCTTCATTCACTCCGAAACCATCCATCTCTACCAGCATCTGGTTGAGAGTCTGTTCTCTCTCATCATGTCCGCCTCCAAGACCGGAACCTCTCCGTCTTGCCACCGCGTCAATCTCGTCAATAAATACAATACACGGAGCGTTCTTCTTTGCCTCGGCAAACAGGTCACGGACACGGGCCGCTCCGACACCAACGAACATTTCCACGAAATCGGATCCGGAAATGCTGAAGAACGGCACATTGGCCTCTCCTGCCACTGCTTTGGCAAGCAGGGTCTTACCGGTTCCCGGAGGTCCCACGAGAAGGACGCCCTTCGGAATCCTTGCTCCGATCTTAATAAACTTGGCTGGATTTTTCAAAAATTCCACAACCTCTGCCAGTTCTTCTTTTTCTTCATCCAGTCCGGCTACGTCCTGGAAGGTTACTTTCCTGCCATTAGGATTCGCAAGTTTAGCCCGGCTCTTTCCAAAATCCATCATCTTGCCGTTCCCGCCGCCATTCTGACGCATCATCATCACCATAAAGAAAATCACGATTCCCACCGGCAGGACAACGCTCAGAAGATTCGAGATCATCTCTCCGCTGCGGTCGATTCCTTTTAAGTTAACCTTTGCCGCCAGATCCGGCGATGCTTCTTCAATATCATCCAGCGCCTGATTTACATCCGTCAGCTGACAGGTCTTATACTCATCTCCTTTATACTCGGCAGTCAGGCTTCCCGTAGGCACTTCCTTATTCTGCTCAATGGTTATGCTCTGGACTTTTTCATTTTTCACATCATTTAAAAAAGTCTGATAAGAATAATCACTGCTTCCTGTATGCAATGTACTTGAAAAATAATATATTCCAATTGCAAGCAGAAGTATAATGATCAAAAATCCATTACTGCTTCTCTTCGGGTTCAAAATTATGTCTCCTCTCTACTATTCCGCAACTCCGATGTACGGCAGGTTGCGGTATTTTTGTGCTACGTCAAGTCCGTATCCCACGACAAATTCATCCGGCACATCAAATCCGATATATTCTACTTCCACTTCTACTTCTCTGCGTTCCGGCTTGTTCAGAAGTGTACACAGCTTCAGTGACGCTGGCCCTCTGCTCAAAAGCATCGGCTTTAAGTGGTTTAATGTCTTTCCGGAATCAATGATATCTTCGACTACGAGCACTTCTTTATCCTGAATCGGTTCATCCAGATCTTTTGCAATCTTGACAATTCCTGAAGATTCTCTGGAATCTCCATAACTGGAAACAGACATAAAATCCATCGTTACCGGGATCGTGATTCTTTTTGCCAGTTCACAGGCAAAAAACACGCTTCCCTTTAAGATCGCGATCAGATGAATCTCTTTTCCTTCATAATCTCTGCTGATCTGTTCTCCCATCTCAGCAATCCTCTGATTTACTTTCTCCTCTGAGATCAACTCCCTGATTTTCGGCATGTACTTCATCTCCTTCTCCTTTGAACTCCAGTTTCAGATAATGCCTGGTCGCATCTGAAACCTCATAATGGCTGCTGACTCTTCTGCCAATGATCCATACAATATGGCTTCCATCTGCAGCCAGCGGTATCCGGTCCCGAAGATGTCTTGGAACTTTCTCATCGATAAAATATCGATTCAGTGACTTCTTCTTCTCCCGGGGGCCAAATGTAAAATAATCTCCCGGCTGCCGGCAGCGTAATTGAATACCTTTCTCTATTCTATCATAATCAATGATTTTGATACAATCTTTTTCACTGATATTTAAAAAATCCTTCATTTTCTCCTGAATCAGGCGTCCCTTTACGCCTTTTTCTTCTTCTTTCCCTTTTTGATACAAAAAAAGAAACTGATAACTTTTCTCAGCTGTGATTTTATATGGAAGAGAAATCTGTCTTCCGGTCTCTCCCTGCGCCAGATCAAGCACCTGCAGGATATGACGTTTTTCAATGTCTTTTTTTCTTCCCGCAGTCTCTTCCAGCGTCCTTTTTATGACCTGTTTCTGAATCCACAGATGCTTTTCCTTCAAAATGCCGGTATCAATGATCCTTCTTCCATCCTGCCTGGTCACTGCTTCCTGAAAAGCTTTTTTGATTTCTTCTTCCAGAAAAGCGCCTGCTTCCTGCAGATCCTCGGTTAAGGATGCAATATGCTTTACCGCCTTTTCATTTACCTTCTCAAGAGGCGGCACTACGTAATGACGAATCTGATTTCTCGCATAGGCGGTATCTTCATTGCTGGCATCTTCCACCCATGTCTGTCCTGTTTTTTCCAGTTCATCCTTGATCTCCTGTTTTTCCATGCACAGCAGCGGACGAACCACAGGAAAATCGTCCGCTCTCATGGCTTTGGCGCCTTCCAGTCCGGTTCCTCTGGCAATTCGGAACAAAAATGTCTCTGCCTGATCATTCTGATGATGAGCAACCGCGATCTTACCATTTTTCTTTCCTTTCAGCTCTTTATAAAATGCCTCGTATCTGGCCTCCCGGCCTGCTTCTTCCAGCGTCATCTTTCTTCTGCCTGCTCTGGCCGCTACATCCTCGGATACAACTCTGCACGGTACATTCAGATTTCTGCAAAGCGTCTCTACAAAATGCTGATCCTCATACGCTTCCTGCCGGATCTGATGATTTACGTGTACCGCCAAAATATCTATCTTCATTTCCTTTCTAAGACGGCACAGTACCAGAAGCAGATAAACAGAATCCGCTCCTCCGGAAACACCGGCTACGACAAAATCGCCCTCCTGTATCAATGATTTCTTTTTTATAAATTTTATTACTTTTTCCATAGGATAACTTTATCATTCCCGGACTTTTCATTCAATACTTATCCCAAATTCCCAGCGCCAGCATTGTCATATCATCACTTTTTTCATACCCTTCCTCCATTTCTATTTTATGAAACAGCTGTTCCACAAATGCCTGAGGCCGGATTGCCCGGATTTCTTCCATATAATTTCTGATTTTTTCCTGAGCTCCTTCTCCCAGAGCATCCAGCACCCCGTCGCTGATCTGAAGGATCAGATCCTCACTTTCCAGTTTTTTACGGTAAAATGGAAGCTGATTTCCGCTAAATCCTACCGGAAGGCTTTCCGTCTCTATCATCTCTGCTTTTCCCTTTCGTTTCAGAAAGCACGGACACGCACCAATCTTTAAAAATGTTCCGACTCCTGCGAACAAATCCAGCTGAAAATAATCCAGAGTAGCATATCTTTCTTTTTCTGTCCAAAAAGAAAACATGGACTGCCACATCCGGATAGCCTGGTCTTCATGAATTCCTGCTCCCAGAAGTTCTTCCAGAATTTCAATTGCACGTTTGCTCTCTGCGCTGGCTGCCGCCCCCGTTCCCATTCCATCAGAAATCATGGATACAAACCGCTTCTTTCCCATGTTATCCATGGAAAAACTATCTCCATTCGGACTTCCTTCTCTGTACGGTCTGGACAGAACACCGCCCAAAACATGAAATTTGGCTGCCGGAGCAAATCCCAGCATCTCATATCTGTGTCCGATGATCTTTTTTTGTCCTGGCAGAAGTTCCATTTTCATCTCAACGATCTCTGACAGCAGGGCCGCCGCCTGTCTGGCCGGAATTTCTTTCCCCTTTCTTTTTTTTACATACAGATAGATCTGTTTCCCTCTCTCCTGATTCTCATAAAAGTACACCTCTTTTACTTTCATGCTGCTCCTGGCAAATCCTTTCAGAATCTTTCCATAGTATTTCCGGTTTTCCTCTGAGGAGCGAAACTGGCCTCCTGAAAATTCTCCCAGCATCTGTCCCGCTTCTATATACTGCTTTCCCACCATCTGCCTCATCTGCAGAATCCCCCGCTCCATCGATTTAGAAAACAGTTCCCTCTCATAAATACGATTGGCTTCCTCTACAAAATCCTGGGCTTTCTGACAGGTATGACATCTGCGAAAATCAGCAACACTGAGCCCTCCCTGTTCTTCCATCATCTGTCCCAGTCTGTCTTTATCTTCCACAGTAAAACGACAGGAATTTCTCTCCTGGCATCCAACACATTCTTTCAGGATCACACTTTCTACTATTTCCCGGGCGCACTGCCTGTTCTCTGAATCTTTTTCATAATTGCAAAACAGTTTTCCTGCCGCAACCAGACACTGCTGCATCTCTTTCATGTTATAGTCGATCATTTCATGAAATTCCTGAAGCAGGCGGCTTTCCTCCGCTTCCCTTTTTCTTGCGATTTCCATACTGCATTCCTCCTCTCACCTATCATAAAGTTTCTCTTCAAAAATATTTGTCGATGCGTGAAAGAAATGATATACTTCTTGAAAATGTTTTGCTATCAGCATTCATCTGCCGGAAAGGAGTTTTTATGGAAAAATTAATTGTTTTAGGAACCGGAAATGCGCAGGCCATCCACTGCTACAACACCTGTTTTGCCATGCAAAAGGGCAGGGAGTATTTTCTCGTGGATGCCGGCGGCGGAAACGGGATTTTGTCTGCTCTGGAGCAGGCTGGGATTCCTCTGGAACATATCCACCACATTTTTATCACACACGCCCACAATGATCATATCCTCGGTATGGTATGGATGATCCGTATGATCGGCGCTTCCATGAATCAGGGGCGCTATGAGGGCAGTCTTCATATTTACTGCCACAAAGAACTGGAGCCTGTGATCCGCACTCTGACCACCCTCACTGTAGGGGAAAAATTCTATCAGCATTTTGACAAAAGAATGCTGTTTCATATTGCAGCGGACGGAGATTCCAAAGATATCCTTGGAGACCAGGTTACCTTCTTTGATATCCGGTCAGTCAAAGAAAAGCAGTTCGCCTTTTCCATGAACATGGAACACGGCACCACCCTGGCCTTTCTTGGAGACGAACCGTGCCGGGATCATCTGATTCCTTATGTCCGGGAAACAGACTGGCTGCTTCACGAAGCTTTCTGCCTTTACCGTCAGAAGGATATCTTCCATCCCTATGAAAAAAGTCACAGCACCGTCAAAGATGCCTGTTCCCTGGCAGAGTCTCTTTCTGTAAAGAATCTGATTCTCTGGCATACTGAAGATAAGGATCTCTCTCACCGGCAGCAGTCCTATCTCCTGGAAGGGCAGCAGTATTACCACGGAAACCTGTATGTTCCGGATGACCAGGATATTTTTCTTTTTCCGGAAGAGATCTCCCATACATAAACGGAGCGTTTTTATTTCACAGAAAGACGGTTTCCTGAAAAACAAACAACAAAGGTTAGGGGCGGAGAAAAAATTCTCCGCCCCTAACCTTTGAAAATTATATGAGTGTATTTACATGTTCATAATAAACTGATTTTGTCAAATGTTCAATATATTTTTTATAAAATTTCAAAAAGATTTTCCTTTATCCTGCTTTCTTTCGTCATTAAGTATTGATTTTATACTTTTTTTAGTTCCGTTTCAACTTCCGGAAGTTTCGGAATGGATGTCTGGCTTCCCGCTCTTCTGACAGAAATAGATGACGCCATGGAACTAAGCTTCAGGATATCGATCAGCTGCATTCCTTTCCAAAGTCCGTAGGCAAATGCCCCGTGAAAGATATCACCTGCTCCCGTTGTATCCACTGCTTTTGCCGGGTATGCAGGCAGCCGGCGCATTTCTCCACAGGTGCGGTATAACAGACCTTTTTCTCCCAGAGTAATCACTGCGTATTTTCCGTTGATCTGTTCGATTTCATGGAAAATTTCTCTGCACGCCTCCCAGTCATCCAAATCTATCTTTTTACCGGTATACTGACACGCGAAATCCTCAGAGCACACCAGATAATCTACTTTTTCTGCCACAAGAAGTGTACTTTCCCGGCAGGTTCCTGCATCCACCAGCGAAAAGGCGTGAGGATATTTTTGTACCGCCCCCAGAGTGATTTCCGGTTCATGCCCATCACTTAAGATAACAGAAACATCTTCCTCCGGGAATCTGTAATCCACCTTCCCCGGATTTCCCGGAAAATTAAACAGGGTCCTGGAGCCATTGATTTTATTGGAAAAAATATAACTGTGAGGGGTTTCCAGATCCGGATCCGGAATCAGATATTTCACGTTTATACCGCACTCCTCTGCAGTCTGATGAAGCTTCTTCCCATACTCATCCTGACCCAGGCGGCTGATCAGGCACACATCCGCTCCCCAGATGCCGCACAGACAGGCAGCGTTAAATGCAGGGCCTCCCCCACATTCTATTTTTTCTTCCACCCTGTATTTCTGATTCTCCACAATCGGCCCTGACAGCGGGATCGTAATATCATAGGCAGACTGGCCAATACAAAAAATCTTTCCCATACGCACACTCCTTCTTATTCTTCTACCAGGCCGCAAAGTTCCTGTATGATCTTCGGATAATCAATTGCTTCATAATCTGTCACATCAATCTCAATCAGATGTCCCAGCTCGAATGTGCCGTAGCCCCTGTTCTTACACCGGTCCATAAAAATATCATAGGTCACCAGACAATCTGCTTTTGTCCGGTCTTCCAGCACATCTCCTTTGTGGTACCTGGACACCAGATGGCTTAAATGTCTGCCCGGATCCAGATCTCTTTTTCTGGATCTTTCATACAAAACATCCAGATCACCAATCAGACGGAATGTTACCACCTGATAATCATAAGTCTCTGCAAGGGCGGCAATCCTTCCCTTTTGCTTATCGCTGAATGGATAATCCGAAATAATGGACTCTCCTGCTTTCAGACATTTTTCCATGGTTTCATAATACATCGTCCAGCTTTTGTTTTCAATTTGAACTTTTTCTTCCATATTGTCAAATCCATACTGGTCGAACAGTTTTTCTTTCATCTCATCCTGAGATACAACGACAAAATCCGGCAGTTTCTCAAGAATCTTATGGCACAGATAGCTTTTTCCGGTTGCCGGATAACCTGCCAAAAGTACGATTGTTTTCTTCATCATTTTCCTCCATAACCCAGCGGCGGCGGGGATTCCTCCCCGCCGCTGCTCTTACCTTCATTTCCTTATTTATAATCTGAATAAAGAAGCCTTTTCCTTTACAATTTCTTTGATTCGGTCATTTGCCGGTCCAAGAAGATTTCTTAAAGAAGTCAAAGGTGTTACATCATCTGCTGTGAATGTCCTGCTGACTACTTCAATGTAGTTTTTATTTAATTCCGTTCCTACATTGATTTTCTTCATTCCTTCACGAACACAGCGTTTCATATCCTCATCTGATACCCCGGTTCCTCCATGAAGCACAAGTCCTACATCTCCTAATTTTGACTTGAGTTCTGTCAGAAGTTCATAATTGATCTTTGCCTTTGATTTAAACTGTCCATGGGTTGTTCCAATGGATACCGCAAGAGCGTCTACATGAGTTTCGTCCACATAATGAAGCGCATCTTCCGGTTTTGTGTACATTGCAGCGTCTTTTTCCACAACTACACCTTCTTCTGCTCCTCCGATGGATCCGATTTCACCTTCTACAGATACTCCATGTTCATGTGCATAGGCAACTACTTCTTTGGTATTTTTGATATTCTCTTCGATTGGAAGAGCAGATCCGTCATACATTACTGAAGAATACCCGAGATCAATGGCTTTTTTCAAAGCTTCTACATCTTTGCAGTGATCCATATGAAGCGCTACACTGACAGATGATTTTTCCGCCAGGGCTTTTACTGCCGCGATCAGTGGTTCAAACCCAATATATTCGGCGGTTCCAAGAGAAGTCTGGATGATGATCGGCACATCCAGTTCTTCTGCTGCATGGATCATAGATGGAAGCATTTCAAAACAATGGAGGTTAAATGCTCCGACTGCTCCTTTTCCTTCATTTTCTTTAAATAAGTCAATCAAATTTTTATACATTTTGTCTGTCTCCTTTTTCTACACATTTCCCCGAATCATGTCTTTTGACATTTGCATGAGGCTCTGTACTTTATCCATATACTCTTTCACTTTTTCGTCATCTTTTGCTTCTGCAGCCTGCTGACGTTTTTTGTTGTAAAGTTTCATAAGGTCCGTAGAAGCTTTTCCGTGCTGTTTGCAGATTTCCAGGCTTTCTTCATAATAACGGATCGCCTGATCTGTTTCTTCTGCCTGTGTAAACAGAGAACCAATTTCATTCAGAAGTGAAACACGGTCATTGCCTTCCTTTCCTTCCAGTTCTTTTATCCTGCCTTCTGCCTGAGCAATCAACTCTTCTTTATTGACAGACGGGGCTTCTGATTCTTTTTTCTTCTCCTTTTTCTTAAAGAAAAACATGGGTTATCCCTCCTATCCGATGACTGTTTCCCTTGTCAGATTAGAAAATTCCTGTAATTGATTTGATGATCATGAAGAAGAAACCTGTTACTACGGTATCCACATCTGTACATGTCATGTTCTGGAATCCAATCTGTCCAAGCATTGGTGACAGCAGCGCCGGCAGAATCATGATAAAAATTCCATGTGCGATACATCCGATCACAACGCCCCGGCGGCCTCCTACCTGATTTGCAAAGATTCCTGCGGTACCTCCGGCAAAGAAGTTGCTCATAACTCCCGGAAGAATCATAGGAAGTCCAAGCATTGGTGTTAAAAACATACCGATAATAGATCCGATGGTTGTAAAGATGAATCCAAGGATAACTGCGTTTGGCGCATATGGGAACAATACCGGGCAGTCTAAAGCCGGTTTGGAATCCGGTACCAGTTTCATGGAAATTCCCTGGAATGCAGGTACCAGTTCTGCCAGCAGCAGACGGACACCTGACATCAGTACATAAAGTCCGGTTACAAACTGCAGCGCCTGAAGGAACATATATACAATATAGTTTGTATCTCCGCAGTACTGGGCACATGTTTCCGGTCCTGCCGCGATTGCCACGATCAGATAGAATGGAACCATGACAACCATAACGGAAAGGTATGTATCCTGTAAGAATTCAAGGCTCTTTGGAAGATTAATGTCTTCCGTTGATTTGCTCTTGTTTCCTGTGATCTTGGAAATCAGGGCAGTGAACATATATCCAAATGTACAGAAATGTCCAAGCGCGATATCATCGCTTCCTGTAATCTGACGCATGATCGGCTGGGCAAATGCCGGCATTAAGGTTGCAAATGCACCTCCGACGATAGATCCTACCAGGATCAGCGGCACTCCTCGCAGTCCGCAGAAATAAGCAAACACAACGCACAGTGTAGATTCCCATAATAAGGCCTGTCCTGTCAGGAAAATGTATTTAAACTTCGTGACTCTGGCCAGAACAATGTTTACAATGAAAATACCTGCCAGAGTGATCGCAATTTCTGATCCCAGTCCAAGATCTGTCATTGCCTGGCCGTTGATTCCTTCAATAGAAGCAACCAGACCTTTCAATCCGAATGCTTTGTTAAATAAGTCTCCAAAGATTGCCAGAGACGCCTGGATCACACTGGAACCTGCAGATAATACAAGGAATCCGAGAATTGTTTTCATGGTTCCGGATACAATTGCTCCGATGGATTTTTTCTGCAGTGCCAGTCCAAGGCATGCGATCAGACCAATAACGACCGCCGCCTGGGTCAGGATGTTCTGAATAATAAAGTTTAATATTTGCATTTTTTCTCCTCACTCTCTTTTTTCTTTCGTTTTACAGCGCTCCCAGTTCTTTTAATACCGGCGTCAGCTTTTCCCGAATCTCATTTTTATCTACCAGACGATCCAGGAAAATCGTTGGGCAGTCCAGATTATAGCGTTCAAACTGTTTCTCAAAATTCTTTCCGGAAAGAATAATGTCAGCTTTAGCGCCTCCTACACTGGAAATATCCGTATGGTCCAGTTTGGCCTCCACCCCAAGTTCTTTCAATACGGCATCAATGCTCATCTGACATGCAAAACTGCTTCCCAGTCCTGCTCCGCATACAGTTAAAATCTGCAGCATAATTTTTCCTCCTTTCTTGTTGATAAATGGTTACTTTGTTTTAATAATCTCCAGCAGTTCCTCATAAGTCTCTGCCTTCGCTATATCATCAATGAGTCCGCGTTCTACAAACTCAACGATCATCTTGAGAATATCCATATGACTTTCGCTGTCCACAGCAGAAAAGCAGATCATTACTTTTACCGGACAGTCATCTCCTTCAAACAAAACCGGTTCTTTCAAAGTAATCAGGCTGCACCCGATGGCTGCTGCCCCTTCTTCCGGTCTCGTATGAGGCATCGCAAGCCCGTCAGATATGATAATATACGGTCCCAGTTCTTTTACCGCCCTGATAATTCCCTCCACATAAGAAGGTTTTGCGCATCCCTGTTCCACCAGAAGCTGCCCTCCGATCCGGACCGCCTCTTCCCAGCTGTCTGCCGAAACCTGCAGCTTTACATTTTTTTCTGTCAATACCAATCCTTCCAAAACTTTTCCTCCTTTTCTCTATCCCTGTTCCAGATAGCCGATAAATTCTTCGTAGTTTCTATTTCGAATCAGCCGGGTTACCCCCTGCTCGCCGATCAGATACTGATACAGCCGTTTAAAGACCACTTCCCATATGGCATATTTATCCTTTGGAATATTTAACAGCAGAACCACCTGCACCTTTTCGTTCTCCCAAAGAATCGGTTTATTCAGAATCATTACCGACACAACCGCTTCCTGGGTGTTATTAAGCAGCGCATGCGGAATTGCCACCAGACTTCCCAGCTCCGTTGTTGCCATTTCCTCTCTCTTGAAAATGGACTGTTTTACACTCTCGGTTATGTAGTCCTTCTTTTTCATGATTTCTGTCATATATTCCATTGCCTCTGTTTTGTCCCGGAAACTTCCTTCCGGAAAAAACAAGTCCTTTGGGAAAATTGCCCGGTAGTCCACGATTTCGCCATTGGGTTTCTCTTCTATGGCATTTTGGATCGCTCTCATATCCTCCTCTTCTAAAAACAAATTGATCTTCTTGATTTTAGGGGAAGAAAAACCGGTCAGTTCCACCGTTGTCAGCACAAGATCTACCGAATCGATCAGCTCCTGTGTCACCTCCTGCTGGGGACAGGTTCTCTCAATCTTAATCTTCTGTCCAAAATGTTTCTGTATTTTTTCTTTCAGGAGCATCGCCGTTGCCACGCCTGCAATGCAGACAATCACTGCCTTTTTAGGCTTTTTCGGTTTCCGGTTCAATCCCTTTCTCTCCAGAGCCGCTCCGAAATGCATGGCCAGAAATCCGATCTCATTTTCTTTCGTTTTAAAATTGTAGGTATCCTCAATCACCTGGCTGGCAAGCACCGCAAGCTCAAAGGCTAACGGGTACATATTTTTGATGGAGTCTAAAAACTCATTCCGAATGTTCATATCAAATCGAAGTCTCTGCAGCGCGGCTTCCAGATGCATGGCCAGTCCGTTGATCAGCTGTTTGTCATCTGACAGATCGATGTTCGTCTCATCCCGGATCGTCTTTAAAATCTTCTCAATTTCCGGTTTGTATTTATAATCATCTTCCGGATCATCGATCAGAAATCTCTGGCTGGAAAGCAGATGCTGCGTAAGATAGTAAACTTCATTTCCCAGATCCATTCCAAACATTTCCTCAATCTGTTCTACGATATCTTTGGCACATCCAAACTCCTTTTTTGACTCAAATTCTTCTATATCACTTTTTTTATAAGTTACACTCTGCTGCCCGGCGAACCGTTTCAGCATGATCAGGCTGTGGACCAGCACATTCTTAAAAGCAATATCCGTAAGTCTGAGATCGTGCCGTGACATTGCATCCAGCAGGATTTTCCTCAGATCTTCCATTTCTTTCTGTGTAAAGACACTGGCATAAAATTCATTTTCTTCTGCCCCAAAGTATCCTCCACTGTTGAAAATATATTCTGAAATACAATACCGGATCTTCTGTTCGTCTCCAACAATATGGACCCCCTTTTTCTTCGTAATGCTGACTCTCAGTCCATAATCATTTAAAATATGATCTATCGTCCGGAAATCCTTTTTCAAAGTCGAAGTGCTGATAAACAGTTCTTCTTCCAGGTCAAAAAAATCTATGATTTCCTGACTTCCATTAAGTGAAGCGAGCAAAAGTTTTGAGATGATATACCGCACCCGGTCTTCCGGCTCTGAAGGTATGATATTTTGAAAATCTCTCTCCTTTTTCTGGCGTTCCAGACCTTTGAGAAAGCCTGAAAATTTTTCCTGATCTTCAATTCTCAGATGATATCCCTGACTGATCTCTGAAACGACACACGCTCCATAATCTTTCAGAATCTGATTTAGTTCTTTGATGTCATTGCGTATCGTTCTTGATGAAACGCCGATGGAAACACCCAGGTTCTCCCCCGTTACCGTATCCCTGCTTTTTAACAGCAAATGCAAAATCCGGATACAACGTTTGTTTGATAATTCCATTCCTTTTCTCCTTCTGTCCTAAATTATATGTATTTTCATTCCTGGAATATAGTTCACCTTTTTCCGCCTTAAGCGGAAACAAATAGTCTTATTTTTAATGATCAGCCAGAGCAGGATCCCTGACCTGTCCCTGCGATACTGCCGGCATTTGCCGGGCTTATTGCACAAAAAAACTCCAGACAGATGCATTCCTACATCTGTCTGGAGTTTTCCTGCCATCATTTTATAAAATTGATTCAATTGTTATTTCTCTTCATCTCCTTTTAAGAGATATTCCCCCGGATATAAGAGGCCGAATTTTTCCGTTGCAATCTTCTCAACGAACTCTTTTGTTTTTACATACTCTTTCTTCTCCTCGAGTTTTTCCTTTTCATCTTTGGCATCTTCAATGTCAGCCTCCACCTGCTGTTCTTCCCTGGCAACGGCACGTGATTTCTGATAAAGACCGGCATAAGATACAGACATGGCAATTACGAAGACCAGCACAAAAAACAGAACGATCTTCGTCCTCTGATCTATCTTCTTAGCGGTTCTTTTTCTTCTTCTCTTCATGGAAATCACCTCTTTTGCTCCCTTTCTTAAATATCATTTTAATGGATTGCTTCTCTTTTTTCAATTTCCATTTTATATTTCTCCTGACACGTACCACAGGTTTCTGGACCAGGGTGGCTCCCCGGTCCGTAATCCTTCGGATCCAGCCAAATATCCTGACCATCCACCCAAGGACAAAACGGCTTCCTTTCCAGTAATACACTGCCATCCCCAGCAAAAGTCCCAGAAAAAAGAAGCCTCTCAGCTGTCCCTGATTGTAGCGGCAGAGAAAAACAAAACTGGCAATTCCGACAAACAGCCAGAAGATCAGATCCTCTGCTGCCACCCAGCTGCTTTTATGTACCCATGTCCTGCGGATCCCCCGGATGACATCATATACCGCCAGCAGAATTCCTCCAAATAAAACAGACGCTCCAAAAAAGCTGATCTGCCCGATCACTGCTTCTCTCATTACTTAAACAGCCTTCCCAGGAACCCTTCCCTGCGGCTGGATGACTCGTCCACATTAGAGTACAGAAAACTCTCGACCTTTCCGTCAATCTCGACTTCTCCTTTTTCTACCAGCAGCCGCTTCACGTGCAGGTTTATCCCCTTAATCATCAAAAGACCCTGTTCTGTATCCAGGATGATCTCATTTAAATCAAAGGATACCACATCCCTGACTCCTGTGATCACCCCCAGAGACCGGTTTAAAAGACTTACCTTATGTGCTTTTACAGGTTGTCTATCTTCGATCATAGCATCTTCTCCTTTCAATTTTGTATATCATATGAAAGGGGAAATAAAAACATGCCTATAAATACCGATATAGTTCGGCCGCCTGATCCTTTTTCACTGTATCCATTACAGCAAGCACTTCCACTGCTACCTCCCGGTTTCCGAACTGAATGCGGATCTCATCCCCCGGCTTTACATTGGTTCCTGCCTTCGCTGTCTTTCCGTTCACTGTCACTCTTCCGCCGCTGCAGGCCTCATTGGCAACAGTTCTTCTCTTGATCAGCCTGGACACTTTTAAATATTTATCTAATCTCATGTCTCTCCTCCTGATTCTTCTGTTCTTTTGACCTGTTATTCTATCTTCAGGATTTACAAAAATCTCCCATAAAACAACAAAACTGCCGGTTCAAAAGCAACCAGCAGTTTTCACGTCAAATGAACTGACTATTCGTTTACGATATCTTTTAAAGCTTTTCCTGCTTTAAATTTTGGAGCCTTAGAAGCAGCAATTTTCATGATCTCGCCGCTGCGAGGATTTCTTCCTTCTCTTGCGGCTCTGTGGGAAACCTCAAAAGTTCCAAATCCAACGAGCTGGATCTTCTCACCTTTCTTTAATTCTTCTGCTACAACATCTGTAAATGCTTTTAAAGCCTTTTCTGCATCTTTTTTAGACAATTCTGTTCTCTTTGCAATTGCTGCAACTAATTCTGTCTTGTTCATTCATTCTTCCTCCTAATCTCACATCAAACATAATGAATGTTATGCTCTTGAATTCGCATAAGATAATTCTATAGTCTTTCGTAATGTTAGTCAAGTAAAAATATTCGAAACCCACGTTTTTATGCTACTCTTCATGATTTCTTTCCTGTTTTTCCATCTCTTTGATTTCACGCCAGTTTTTCTTCAGTTCTTCCTCACTGGAAAATACCGCGTTTCCAAATACATGAGGATGACGCCGTATCATTTTCCGGCAGATTCCATCGATCACCTCATGGATAGAAAAAACTCCTTCTTCTGCCGCGATCTGAGCATGCATTACAACCTGAAGCAGAACATCCCCCAGTTCCTCCTGAAGATTCTCCATATCCTGATTCCGGATGGCATCCACCGCTTCCTGACATTCTTCTTCCATACAGGAAATCAAAGACTCATGAGTCTGCTTCTGATCCCACGGACATCCTCTCTCACCCCGGAGGTCTGACACAATCTCCGTCAGATCTTTCAATGTGTATGTTTCTTTTTCTTCCATCCTGTTTTATCCTCCTTTTCATATTCTACCACAATCCGAACAAACTATGTTATACTAGAACAAAATAATTATGATAGAAAGAGGATACATATGATTGAATTAGGAAAATTTCAGGATTTATATATTGTAAAAAGAAAGGATTTCGGCGTCTATGTCAATGATAAAAAAGATGCAGATGACGGAAGCATCCTGCTTCCTGCAAAACAGGTTCCAAAAGACGCCCGCATCGGAGACCGGATCTCCTGCTTTGTCTACAAGGATTCCGAAGACCGACCGATCGCTACGGTTCATGTTCCAAAGATCACCCTTGGGGCAATCCGTCCTCTCCGGGTCAAAGATGTAAGTTCCATCGGCGCTTTTCTGGACTGGGGGCTGGAAAAAGATCTCTTCCTTCCTTTTAAAGAACAGATCGGCCACATCCGTCCCGGCAGGGAATATCTCGTATCTCTGTATATTGATAAAAGTTCCCGCTTATGCGCTACCATGAAGATTGGAAAACTTTTGTCCACCGACCATTCCTATCACGCCGGCGACTGGGTTCTGGGAACAATCTATAACATTCATCCAGATCACGGCGCTTTTGTGGCGGTAGAAGATCAGTACCTGGGCAGGATCCCCAAACAGGAGATCCACGAAAAACTTTCCGCGGGAGACCATCTCCGCATGAGGATCACTTCCGTCGCTTCCGATGGAAAACTGAACTTAAGCCTTCACGAAAAAGCTTATCTGCAGATGGACCGTGACGCAAAACTTGTGATGGACACCATTGAGAGCTATGACGGCGCCCTTCCTTTTAATGACAAAGCAAAACCTGTCGTGATCGAACGGGAACTGGGACTTAGCAAAAACGCATTTAAACGAGCCGTAGGACGTCTTTTAAAAGAAGGAAAGATTACGATCACACCAACCGGTATTTTGAAAAAGTAAAGGAGACTTCTGCATATGTCGTATTTTAAATCATCGGGCTTTTTCTGCCTGTTTTTTGTCTTTATTTTCTGGTTTTTAAATATTACATTTTCCATATTTATCAGCAACAGTCAGATTACCACGATCCTTATTTATTTTTGTCTTGCCGCTGTCTCTTTGGTCTATCTGCTTTTATGCGGCAGGAACATTGTGCAGACATTAAGGCTTCATAAGGTGAATGTCCTCTCCCTGCTGCTGATCCTGGTTCTGTCTGCCGTGATCCGGCCTCTGACCGGATTTGTCAGTCTGGCCGGAAATCTGCTGTTTCAGGACATTGTCTCCTCCTCCATTACCGAGGAACTGTCCCACGGACTTGGAATTATACTCTTTTCCACGGCTCTTCTTCCGGGAATCGTGGAAGAACTGATTTTCCGCGGTGTCATTTATTCCGGCATGAGAAAGGCAAACCCGATCAAGGGAATTCTTTTATCCTCCCTGTTTTTCGGCCTTGCCCACATGAATTTTCAGCAGTTCTGCTATGCTTTTGTTCTTGGAATCATTCTCGGAGTCCTGGTGGAAGCTACAGACAGTCTGTTCGCCTCCATGCTCCTGCATGCGGTATTCAACGGTACGTCCCTGATCCTGACTTACCTGATGACTCTTATGCCGTCTTTCTCACGCATTGCGTCTGAACAGACGTCTGGCTCCGCTTTTCAGAATAACCTGGCATCCATGACCGCTCTCCTTCCGGCAGCTTTGATCAGCCTGATCCTGTCTGTTCTTCTGATCATGGCCATTGCGCATCTGAACGGACGTCTGGGCTATATAAAGACCTGGTTTTCTTCCCGGATCCGGAGCACATGGCCCAAAGAGAAAGCAGCCAGCCTGTCCTATTTTGCGGCTGTCGGAATCTGCATTTTCTTTGCGGCAGCCACAGAGCTTCTGATGCGGATTGCCTGATTTTATTTCTTATCTTCTTTTGGGGTATCGTTCCATGCTTCCAGCGCCCGGATACACTGGTAAAGCATTTCATTACACGGAGTCGGTATCCCCAGTTCTTTTCCCATCCGTATCACCGTTCCGGCAAACATCTCCACTTCAGTTTTTCTTCCATTTTGGATATCCTGCGTTGTCGATGTTTTGCCCCAGAACGGATATGATGCGACTTTCTTCTTCTGTTCTTCCAAATCTTTGTCCGTCAGGTCGATGCCTTTTGCCTGGGCGATCGAAATCACTTCTTTCGCTGTTTTTTCTCTGAACTGATTGATCGTGTCACTGACCTGGAAAATTCCATAAGGCATCCGAAGCACTGCGGAAATCTGATTTTCACTGACATTGGTCATAAACTTATGCCACATATTCTTTTTCATATCTCTCGGTATCTGATATCCGATCCCGCTTTTTTCAAACAGATCTTTTACTGCCTGCACTTCCTGTGACAGCTGATCATTTACCGCTTCTCCAAAAGAAATCTCTCCCCATCCGTCCGGATAGGAAATCTTCCCATTTTCATGAATGGAAGGAATGCGGATCACTGAATACAAAATATGCTGATCCGGAAAATATTCTCTTAAAATATCTTCACTGTCAACTCCATTCAGCAGGGACATAAGGATCGTATTTTTCCCGATATAGCCTGCCGCGTCTCTGGCCGCCTGTCTGAGTCCATGATATTTTACTGCAAAAATCACCAGATCCGCCGGTTCTTCTGCTTCTTCCGGATCTCCAATATGAAATTTCCATATAGTATCATTAATGCAGCATCCTTCCTGCTCCAGACGCCGTTTTCTTTCCCCTCCTGCAATTACAGTAAATCCTTCCTGTCCCAGCGCAGTTTCCAGCCTTGGAGCCACATACCCTCCAATGGCGCCCAGACCGATCAGCGCTGCTGTCTTAATCTCTCTCATTTTTTCATCCTTTCTCTATACCTGATAATAATTCACATCACATCGTCCCTGTTTCGTATTAGCTCCTTCCACAGATGCGGAACTCGTGTACTGCCACATACGATATGGAAATGGAATCGATGGAGCATCTGCTTCTGTATAATGAGCCACCCATATCTCATAGTCCTTTATTTTATCATAAATAAAATAGCTTTTCAGGGCAGAAGCTCCGGAATATATCATTGGCGTAAATCCTGCCTTTTTTATCTCTTCACAGAACGTTTCCGTAATGCCGGTTACATTTTCTCTTCCTGTTTTTAAAACCGGCTCTTCTTCAATGTCAAAAGCTACCGGAAGATCCAGATCTCCCGGCTCAATGCCGTACTTCTGAAGCAGGGAAAGACAGTGCGCCGCTTCCTGCTTTGCCTGTCTTTTCGTTGACGCATAAGAATAATAATACACTCCCGTATGGATGGAGGCATAGGAGGCACTCCGGTAGTTAGACGCAAACCGGCTGTCCTCACTCCCCTTCCGCCTGCTGTTGATCCCGGATCCGATCCGAAGCATTGCGTGATTGATCTTCTGATCTTTGACCTTCTTCCAGTTAATCCTTCCATTGTAGACCGAGACGTCTATAACCTGTATCCTCCCTCTCTGGATATTCGTTGTAATCGGAAACCCTATGGTCTCCACTGCCCATAAAAAGACAACGCCGATCACCGCAAGGAGCAGACAGATTTTCTTCAGCTCTCTTTTGTTCCTTTTATTTAATCTCATGTAATATCATCGCTTTCTACCGCATGAACAAAGGTACGATTATTCTCCTCTTCGTAACTGCATGTAACAAAAGTATACAGCTTTCCTATTTTTTTCTGGTCCTCTTCTGAAATATCCGCAAATATATCACTCTGCCTGAGTATCTTTGATATATACTCTTCTTTTTTCTCCTGACTGGCAAAAGTCACTGGAATCAGTGTGTCTCCGCCTGCCGCATATGCGGAAATCACTTTCAGATGCAGTGTCTTTTCCGGTGTATAAACTGTGATCTCCTGATTTTCCTTCAGAAATGATTCTTCCCTGAACTTCAGAAGATCCGCAAACATGGATCCATCCCTCATATGATGTCCGTAAATGACATTATTGTCTGAATCAAAAGTACTGCTGCAGTTCTTGTCCATAAAAATCGCTCCGGAACGGTTTTCGGTTCCCTGAAACGTATGACTTAAATATTCTTCATTGTCATGACTTTTTACGATCGGATAATCAATCTTCGTTCCATCTGCCCGGACCCAGCCGACAACATCCTTATTTATCTTCCGAAGCTCCTGAAAATCAATCTTTCCCTCTTCTTCCGAAGATAAGGCATCTTTTTGAATCTCGTTATATTCCGTTTCCGCCTGGTGATATGCATGATAATACTGGTATAATTTCCATCCGCAGAAAAGAAATATCACAGCACATAACGCCAGAAGAATGCCAAACAGAGTTTTCTTCAAACCATTTCCTCCCTTCCTTTTGTTTCTTATCATAACAGAAAAAGTATCTGATTTCATTGAAAGAAACCAAATACTTTCTTAATTTTTTTATATTCTGTTATTCCGGCGGATTTTCTAACAGTGCTGTACATCATCCTTCATACGGAATACGCTTCTGCGCTCCAGGACGCCGATTTCTTCCAAAGTTGCCATCATACGGTATACTGTAGCCATACCGATAGAAGGATCCCGTTTCACCGCTTCATAATAGATTTCTTTGCAGCATTCCCATTTGCCGTTTAATATGACATCCAGCAGAATCTTTCTCTGCCTGGTAATCCGTTTGCCGTTTTGCTGTAATACCTTTTCTACATCTTGTTGACACATACTCATCTCACCCTTTGACTCCTGTTGCACAGCCATATGGATAAAGCACTCCCGTGCTTCATCCACAGCTTTGTCATAATTGATTATTTACTATACAAAAAGAATTGGTTAGTCACTCCTAATTCATTTATAGGTTAGCATTGTCTAACCAATTTGTCAACCCCCTTTTTTTCATTTCTTTTTCCCCGGAGCCATCCGCTTTACAGTTTTTTTCTTCTATGCTATAATCATGAACAAACTTAATTATTTTTAGACACTGATGTAAGGAGGAAGTTTTTTTGAAGGTACAAGAGTCTGCTGAAAATTATCTGGAAACCATTCTGATTCTGGGGCAGGCGCAAAATACCGTCCGTTCTATTGATATCGTCCATAAACTGAATTTTTCAAAACCCAGCGTCAGTGTTGCAATGAAGAATTTAAGGCAAAAAGGGTTGATCGTTATGGACACGGACGGACATATTGCCCTTACGGAATCCGGGCGTAAGATCGCAGAGACCATCTATGAACGGCACACGGTATTATCTCAGATGCTGATCGACCTGGGCGTCGATCCGGAGATTGCAACGCAGGATGCCTGCCGTATGGAACATGTGATCAGTCCTGAAAGTTTTAATGCCATTAAAGATCATATCCGCCAGAAAAAGAGCGGTAACGGACAGGACGTCTGATATTTTCACGTAAACAACAATGCTGCAGAAATCATCCAGAGGATGGATCCTGCAGCATTCTTTTGTATGTTATATAATGGAACGGACTTTGTATCCGGCTCCTTCTACAGCCCGTTTCAAAGTCTCATCTTTTACTTCATTTTCATAGGATACAACGGCTTTCTTTTCTTTTAAGAAAACCTTTGCGGAAACTCCCTGAATTTTATTGATCGCCTCCGTTACATTCTGCGCACAATGTTCACAATGCATTCCTTCAATGGCAATTGTTTTTTTCCCGATGATCGGTCCATCGAGTTTCTTTTCTCTTATCGTTACCTTGGATGCTCCGGAACCTCCGCCGCAGCATGAGCCTTCACCCCGAAAATGTTTTGCCGCCTGTTTTGCGGCCAATATCATAAGTAAAACAATTAGGATAACAATAATCGTATCTGCCATTTTCAGCACTCCTTCCTTATTCTTTATCCTTCGAGCGGTGGTTTCTGCACCACTTCCTGATCATCTGATATCCCTGATAAAGCAGCATTCCCACAATATAGATACCGATGAAAATCGCAAACATATAAAACATGGAGCCTGTGGAATCTCCCATTCTTCCGCCTCCTTATCCGTTCTTCTTCTTTTCCTGTACAGTAAAACTGCTGCATCCTGAGCAGCCCGCACAGCCCCCTGAGCAGCCGGCGCAGGACGTCTGTCCGTTTTTGGCTTTTTTACGCCGGTTCCAGATAACATATCCACAGTATCCTAAAACAAGAATTAATATGATAATATCTGCCATTTTTCACTTCCCCTTTCTATAACTTCTGTCTGCTTCGTCAGCTGATTTTACTGTATCTGTTTTATGGCCAAAAAGCCGGATGCAGGTGTGCATCCAGCTTTTACTATTTTCTTTCTATACTGACTGTACAGACCTCTTAGAATAAACTTTCTGATTTTTGTAAGGATCCGGTCTGAACAACAGGAAGAGCAGCACAACCGCTAAGATAATTCCAGCTGCGGTTCCAATTCCAAATTCTCCTCCCATCGCAAATGATCCAATCTGATAAATGCACAGGCATACAACATATGCAAAGATATTCTGGAACAGGATTGCGAACCAGAACCATTTTCTGGACTGCATCTGCTGAGCCATTGTCGCGATCGCCGCAAGGCAAGGTGAATCAAGCAGGTTAAATACCAGGAAGGTAAACGCTGCCAGAGCACTTGGGAACCATCCCTGAACTGCCTGACCTACTGTGATCGCGTTTTCCACATCGTCTGCTCCTACATTGGCAAGAACACCCATTGTAGAAACGATTGCCTCTTTTGCCGTAAATCCGGAAAGAGAAGCTGCCACCGGCTGCCATTCGCCGAATCCAAGCGGCGCAAATAATGGAGCGATCACTCCGCCGATCATAGCCAGGAGGCTGTCGGCGCTGTCTTCTACCATTCCAAAGCTTCCTCCGTCAAATCCGAATCCGCCCAGGAACCACATAACAACACAGGCAAGGAACAGGATTGTTCCGGCTTTAATGATAAATCCTTTCAGTCTCTCCCATACATGAAGCAGAACTGTTTTAGCAGACGGAATATGGTACTGCGGAAGTTCCATAACGAACGGAGCCGGTTTCCCTGAGAACGGTTTTGTCTTCTTCAGGATGATGGCTGACACTAATACCGCTGCAATTCCCATGAAATACATGGCAGGAGCGATAATTCCTCCCGCTTCATAGCTTCCTGTTGTGTAACTTGCCATAACTCCGCCCATCAGCGCGATTACCGGAAGTTTCGCTCCGCAAGGAATGAATGTTGCTGTCATGATCGTTAATCGTCTGTCATTATCCTGCTCAATGGTCTTAGAAGCCATGATTCCAGGAATTCCGCATCCGGAAGAAATCAGAAGAGGAATAAAACTCTTTCCTGATAATCCGAAATGGCGGAATACACGGTCCATAACGAATGCGATACGAACCATATAACCACAGTCTTCCAGCAGAGACAGGAACAAGAACAGAATCGCCATCTGAGGAACGAAGCCAAGAACTGCTCCCACACCGCCGATAATGCCGTCTACCACAAGACTGACAACCAGATCTCCTGCGCCGATGCTTCCAAGAAATCCGCTGACTGCATCCTGGATTGCCACAACAAAGACATCATTGGTCCAGTCGGTTACGATCGTTCCGATGGTCGTTACTGATATGTAGTATACCACGAACATGACCGCAATGAAAATCGGAATTCCGAGAATACGGTTTGTTACGATCCGGTCAATCTTGTCAGATACCGTAAGTTTATCTTTTCCTTTCTTTACCGCTGTTTTTACGATTTTCTGTATAAACTGATAACGCTGATCTGTTACGATACTTTCCATATCATCATCATGCGCTTCTTCTATTTTCTTTCTATTCGTTTCCACCAGTGATCTTCCTGAAGCAGAAAGCTGCATCTCTTCTGCTACTTTGCTGTCGTTTTCAAGGAATTTCACTGCATACCATCTTCTCTTGTCTTCTGTGACAGATCCCGGAAGGACTTTCTTTACTTCCTCAACTGCTGTCTCCAGTTCTTTTGAGAAAATTTCTTTCGGAAGATCCATTGTCTTTTTATTGGCTACACGAACAGCCTCATCGATCAGTTCATCCAGTCCGGTCTGTTTCAATGCAGATGTCTCGATGATCGGACAATTCAGCAGCATAGATAAACGCTGCGTATCAATCTTCATTCCTCTCTTCTCGATCAGATCTGCCATGTTCAGCGCGATTACAACCGGGATCCCTGTCTCGATCAGCTGAGTCGTCAGATATAAGTTTCTCTCAATATTTGTCGCATCCACCAGGTCAATGATCACATCCGGATTTTCATTCAGAAGAAAATCACGGCTGACAACCTCTTCCAGTGTATATGGTGAAAGAGAATAAATTCCCGGAAGGTCTGTAATCGTAATGTCTTCCCCTTTTCTTTTCCCTTTCAGTTTTCCTTCTTTTTTCTCTACTGTTACGCCCGGCCAGTTTCCAACATATTGGTTTGCTCCGGTCAGAGCATTGAACATCGTTGTCTTACCGCAGTTTGGATTTCCTGCGAGTGCAATATTAATCGCCATTTCTTTTCCCTCCCTTTTGATCTGCATCTTTGGCTCTGCACGAATAAGATTAATTTACCTCTTTTACCTGTACGCACTGGGCATCATTTTTTCTGACAGAAAGTTCATACCCGCGTACCGTGATTTCAACCGGGTCTCCCAGCGGAGCTACTTTTCTTATGTAAAGCTCACTGCCTTTTGTAATTCCCATATCCATAATCCGACGTTTGTACGCGCTGTCGCCCTCGATCTTCGCTACAACGACAGTACTTCCAACCTCTGCTTCTCCTAGAGTCATGTCCATGTCTCCTTTCTTTTCACAATGATCTATAATACAACCAGCACTAAACCATGATGTGCCGTGCCATATCCTTATTAATCGCAACCCTGGAATCTTTAATATTTACAATGACATTTCCTCCGATTGCCGATAATACTTCTATCTCAGTTCCCGCGACAAATCCCAGGTTCTCCAGAAACCTCCTGGTCTCCCCGCTCCCGCCGACTTTGCGGATGATATTTTTTTCACCTGTATTTACCATAATCAAAGGCATCATATTATTCCTCTTTTCGCTTTATAGATATTATTCTTCTTTCCAATCCGTTAGTATACGCTAACTCAAGTTAGTCGTCAAGAACTTTTTTAGTCTTTTTTATTCTATTTTTGATAAATTCATACTTATCTTTAGTTAGTCCAATCTAAGTTAGCGTCTTCTAACCGCAACTGTAGATTATCAGATTTATTTTCTGTTGTCAACCATTATCTTCTTTTTTCTTCCAAAATTTCCTTTAAAGCAGCCTGGCTGCTTGTATGGCTGCGTACAATCTCTATCTTTTTATTTTTTGCCTCCGCAACAGCACATTTTACCATTTTGTGAGAAACCGTATTGGTAAACAGCACCACAAGATCCGGCGTCCCGATCTTTTTATTGAATGCTGACGGCATCTGCGTAAATACCTTTACCTTGCATTTGTGCTGTCTGCAGATCTGTTTATACTGGCACACCATCCGGTCATGCCCTCCTATGATAACAACGCTCATAACAACCTTCCTTTCCCTTGCAAGTCCAATGATACAGCCGGATATGGTTCCGCTAAAGAGAGAAAGCTTCCTGCCGGAAAATTTCAGGGCAGGAAGCCTTTGATCATTTTATAAAGATGCTAATTCTTTTCCAAGTTCTTTCAGATCATCCTGGGCATCTTCATCCGGAGCTTCCTGGCAGATCGCATCTTCTCCGCCGTATACTTCGGCTCCTGCTTCCTGCATCTGGTCTGTCCAGTTGCGCATCCATTCACCGTCGCCCCATCCGTAAGATCCGAACAGTCCGATTTTCTTTCCTGCCGCAAATCCCGTTACTTCTTCCACAAAAGGCTCCATAACAGATTCTTCCAGAGTCTCAACTCCCATGGAAGGGCAGCCCAGTGCAAATACCGGCGCGTCTTTCAGTTCATCGGCGCTGATTTCTTCTACCGAAACAACTTTCGGAGTCTTTCCGCCTTCCCGGATTCCTTCCGCTACATATTCCGCCATTGTCTGTGTGTTTCCTGTTCCTGTCCAGTAAGCTACTATAATTTCGTTCATTTCATATCCTCCTTATGAACTATTTCCTTATGCATAATTCGGAACCTGACGCCTGCCATATGCCTCCATCAGCTGTTCCAGGGATTTTCCGTATTCTACCTGCTTTACCATGTAGTAACGGATATGATCATAAAGATCAAACAGCTTTCTGGTCTCTTCCAGGTTTTCATAAATCTTCCAGTAGCCGGAATAAAGATAATTCCTTCCCTGGTATTCTATGAATCCTGTCACATCGCACAGAGGGTATCCAAGAATCAGGCCAAGCTCATGTGGAAATTCCTGTTGTTTTGTTTTATACAAGTGATAACGTTCCCTAAGCGCATGAAGAATGTCTTTTAATTGAAAGGATGAATATCCGCAGTCCTTTAAAAATTTTCTATGTCCGGGCTTCATCAGATACTCCTGTACTTCCTGCTCTCTGTACAGAAGCCAAAGGCACTTTTGGGATCCTGCGTAGATCAAAGCACATTTGATACCGCTCCCCCGAAATGTTTCCATCAGTTTTCGGGAATCGTGAAAATCTAAAGTCACTGTGTTGGATGGTTTGATTCCTGCAAATACAGGACCGCAGTGCATTGCGATCTGCATCTGCATGTTCTTTTTCCATTTTACCTGGCTTAATTCTTCCTGATACCTCATCTGGTTCCTCCTTTTGGTTAGTCTTAGCTAACTAATATGTATCATACGCTGTCTTTCGGAAAATGTCCATACAAAAAGACGAGAAGTTTTTTCACTTATCTTCCCGCCTTGTCTTTATTATCTTCAGTTTTTTCACTTTATATCCGAAAATTTTCCGGTTCTTTTTACCAGATGATCTGATCCAGTGCGTCCTTCGCTTCCTTGATCCTGCGCCCGTCTTCTTCCGTAATATTTTTCGGTTTTACTTTTTTCATGATCTTCTGCAGTTCCCGGATCGCAGACTTAATCTCTGCCTTTTCTTCTCTGGACAGTTCTTTTTTCTTCTCCGTAAGATACTGCTGTCCCTTGTAAATGCTGCGCTCTGCCTCATTGTAAATATCAATGGCTTCTTTCTTTTCCTGATCCTGGCTCTCATACGCTCTGGCTTCTTCCATTGCCCGGTCAATCTCTTCATCTGACAGATTGGAACTTGCCGTGATCGTAATCGACTGCTCTTTTCCGGTTCCAAGATCTTTGGCAGAAACATTCAAAATACCGTTTACATCGATATCAAATGTTACCTCGATCTGCGGTACTCCCCGCATCGCCCGTTTGATTCCTTTCAGACGGAAATTGCCGATCAGCTTATTGTCTTTCGCCATGGCCCGCTCTCCCTGAAGGACTTTAATATCAACCGCTGTCTGGAAATTGGCCGCCGTTGTAAATACCTGACTGTATCTGGTCGGTATCGTTGTATTTCTCTCGATCAGCCTGGTTGCCACGCCTCCTGCCGTTTCAATAGAAAGAGACAGCGGTGTGACGTCCATCAGAAGGATTTCATTTAATCCTGCTTCTCCAGCCATCTTTCCGCCCTGGATCGCCGCTCCCAGCGCAACGCATTCATCTGGGTTCATATTTTTGCTTGGCTCTTTTCCCGTCAGCTGTTTTACTTTTTCACTGACTGCCGGCATTCTGGTAGATCCTCCCACCAGAAGCACCATGTTCAGCTGTGACGCGCTGATGTCTGCGTCTGACAGAGCCTGACTGACCGGTCCCGATGTGCGGTCGATCAGATCATAGGTCAGTTCCTGGAATTTCGCTCTGGTCAGTGTAAGATCCATATGTTTTGGACCGCTGCTGTCTGTTGCGATAAACGGCAGATTGATCTGTACTGTCATGGCAGAGGAAAGTTCTTTTTTGGCTTTCTCCGCTTCTTCCATAATTCTCTGTACCGCTGTGCGGTCTTTAGACAGATCGATTCCTTCCTGCTGCCGGAATTCTTTCAGCAGATAATCCACGATCCTTGCATCGAAATCATCTCCGCCCAGATGATTATCCCCGGCGGTCGCAAGAACTTCCACAACTCCATCCCCAATCTCGATCACTGATACATCGAAGGTTCCTCCTCCCAGATCGTATACCATGATCTTCTGTGACTGGGATTTATCCAGTCCGTAAGCCAGAGCTGCCGCCGTAGGCTCGTTGATGATACGCTCTACTTTCAGACCGGCAATCTTTCCCGCATCCTTGGTTGCCTGGCGCTGAGAATCGCTGAAGTAGGCTGGAACTGTTATGACTGCCCGGTCCACCGGTTCTCCCAGATATTCTTCCGCATCCTTTTTTAGCTTCTGAAGAATCATAGCGGAAATCTCCTGCGGACTGTACTTTCTGCCGTCAATCTTCACTCTCCGGTCAGTTCCCATCTGACGTTTTACAGATGCCACTGTCCTGTCTACATTGGTTACCGCCTGACGTTTCGCCGGATCCCCAACCAGTCTCTCTCCGTTTTTGGTAAAAGCAACAATGGACGGCGTCGTCCTCTGTCCTTCCGCATTAGGGATTACTACAGGTTTTCCGCCTTCCAGAACCGCCACACAGGAATTTGTTGTTCCTAAATCAATGCCTATAATCTTGCTCATTTTCTTCTTCCTCCATTCAAGCCAGTCTTCCCGTTAAATGCCGTACGGACTTCCACAGCAGAATCCACTGCCGCCGCAGCATATATTGCAGGCAACGCTTAGCATGCACATCTTCATGCACCAGTCTCCGCCTGCCGCATAAGGGCTTTCATAATTTCTCTGTCTCTGCTGATACCAGTTTCCATTCCCTTCCAGCTGATTGACCAAAGCCCTGTACTCCAAGTTATTTGGTTCCATGGACGCCGCCCTCCGGGCATGTTCCATTGCGGTAACATTGTTGCCAAGACCGGCATTGGCGCAGGCGCTGTAATAATACCACCTGGCGTTTCTCTTTCCTGCTTCCATTCCATCCAGGACCGTCCTTGCTTCCTGATAATATCCATTTCTTACATAGTTGCCCGCGGCACGCAGATGATTGTCTTTTTCATATCCGGTACTGGTATTCTGCTGCTGCCCGCCGTATCCGTATCCTCCAAAGCCGCCAAAACCGCCGAAACCGCCAAATATATCATCAAACGGATTTCCCTGGCCGCCATATGGATTCCCCTGGTTTCCATACGGATTTCCCTGATTTCCATACGGTCCGCTCTGAGCGCCGCCGCCATAGCTGTTCTGGCTGTAGCCTTCTGTCTTCTCCTTCATTACCTGCTGATATGCCTGCTGTATCTGTTTGAATTTTTCTTCAGCCGCTTTCGGATTGTCCAGATTCGCATCCGGATGATACTTCCGGCTCAGTCTTTTATATGCTTTTTTTATTTCTTCTTCTGAAGCATCCCTCGATACTCCCAGAATCTCATATGGATCAGCCATTTTTTTCTCCCTTTTTTTCTTCTCGTTTGCTTCTTACCTGATCATACCGGTACCAGACTCCGGAATACAGAATATTCCTCAGAATCTCGATATGATCGATCAGCGGAAGCTGTTCAAACGTCTTTGAACATTCCGCCATCATCATCATCAAAATATTATGGCACTGATCATCAAAATCAGGCTCTTTGTACATTTCCCGAAACGGATTATAATTTCCCTTTTTCAGGTCTTCTTCAATATCTTCATAGGCATCCATCAGATAAACAAATTTGCCCAGATAAAAACCGCATCTTGTCAGCAGTTCCTCCCACTCATCTTTCTGATAGAGCATGATCTCTGCCATAATCTGTCCAAACATTCCTGACATGTAATCCAGATCCAGATTATTCTTCTTCTCCTCTTCTGACAGTTTTCGAAGCAGTTTCTCAATCTTTCTCCACTTTTCCCTGTAAAAGTTTTTTGAAAATCCACACCTTTTGTACAGTAATTTTCCCATGAGCAGCTGCTTGTGTCTGCGCTCATCCTTCCAGTCATCCTGGCATTTATAATATGTCAGAAGCACATTCATATGAGCCGCATAGTCCGTAATCTCATTGGTCCTGGTCGGATGTTTCTGGAGCGGATGTGCCGCGCACTTTGTCACTCCTCTTTCTGTTTCCGGCTCGTAAAGACTGGAAAGCAGCATCACAACAAAGGTCATGTCGTAAGATAAAGTCATCTGTCCGATCTTTCCATAATGCTCTTTTAGTTTCCTGCATAATCCACAATAATATCCGTGGTAAACATCAAACTCTTTAAATTTCATTTCTGGTTTATTGACAATAATATACCCGAACATCTTAACTCCTTTTTATAAATGTTTTTCCACATTTCGGACAGCGTACTTCGATCTTTCCTTTTCCTTTGGGAATTCTTATTTTCTGTCTGCATCCGGGGCAAGTATAAATATGGTAATATTTTCTCTGTTCCATGATATTTTTTTTGTTCCTGAAAAAGCTCCGGACGCCTTCCGTCCTCTGCAGAAAACGATTATTTTCCTCTGATCTCTTATAAATATTTCTGGAAAACATACGGAAATAACAGTATGCCAGGCACACCAGCGCAATCCAGTACAAAACCCTTGACACAACTGCGATTCCCGGAATCCATCCTCCGGCAAATGTTCCAATCAGTGACAGAATCAGAGCCACAAAGAACACTTTCGATAAAAACCGGTTCAGATCATCGTATCCATATCTTCCCTGCATAAATTGATTAAATTTTTCTCTCATCTTGATCATCTCCTTTGGCATATACAGCATTTTGACAGAGCCGGTACTCTTCGATAAATCCTCCGGCCAGTTTATTCCAGAGTCTTAAGAATTCCTCCATATCTCTCTGTCCCATATAATCCATTACTTTTGACAACAGACGGTCCAGCTCACTTCTTGAGCGTGTATACGCCTGGGTCCCTTTCTCAGTCAGTCTCACCAGAGTATTTCTCCGATTCTGACTGCTGATCCGCTTCATGATATATCCCTTCTGTTCCATCCCCCGCAGCATTCTTGACACCGCCGGTGAGGATACATCCAGTGCTTTCGCAATGGCTGATACTTTTATTCCTTCCGCTTCTTCTTCCTGTTTAAAATATTCCTCAATCACTCCCATCATGTAAAATTCTTCTCTGGAAATTCCTTGAAGATACGCGGAAAAATCGACTTTTATCATCTTGCGGAACAGGCGGATCAGATCATCTTCCATAGCTTTTTGCTCCATCGGCCTTACTTCCTATCTGATCTCTAAATAGTTAACACTGTTATCAATTCTGTAATCATGAGCATACCCCCTGCCCTTAAAAAAGTCAATAAAACACAAATGAATAATTTATAAATTTATTTTTAGAATTGAAAAAAACCGTTGTCTGCAGGATTCATCTCCCGCAGACAACGGCTTTTTCACAGATCCTGCAGACCAAATTCCATAGTACCGTCACTTTGCATTTCCGCCTGGTCTGACAGATAAAACTCACAGATCATCTTATGATCTTCTGTGATTTCCAGCTGTTTTACTTTATATTTTACCAATTCACTGATGGAAACCGATCCATTCTGGTCCCAGACCGCAGTTGCCAGAATGCCGGTCACATTTCCATTTTCTGCTTTCAGCCAGATACAGCTGAAGCCGCCGGACGGACTGACTCTTATGATCGTCATATCCGCTGTTTTCCCGGCCTGGACTTTTTCATAGAATTTTTCCGCCCTGCGGCTGTTTTCCATCACCGAACCATCTGCACAGTCCACTGCCGCCAGTCCCTTTTTTCCCATCGCTTCTACGACTTTTTTTCTGTCTTTTTCACTGATGGCTTTCTGCTCCTGATACGGATAAATTTTTCCATATGCCCCGGCAGCCTCCTGTACGGACTTTTCCGCCTGCTTTTTTTCGTCTTCCGAAAGCTTCATCGGCCTCCATGTCCCGCTGCTTTTCTCCCGGTTTTCACTTCCTGCCGGCTTCTTCACCGTATTTTTTCCACATCCTGCCAGCACAGCCCCTGCCAGGATCACCGCAAGACACCATCCTCTAATTCTGCATATATGCTTCCAGGACTTTCTTTGTCTTATCGACCACATATCCGCTTCCTCCTCTGCCTTTTACATCTTCCGTCATAGAAACCATTTCCACTGTATCATCTCCGCCGTTTTTTCCCGTAAAAGTAACAAACCATCCCAGTTCCGTTCCTTTTGTATCTTCTTTAGATTCCTTAATTTCCGCGGTTCCCGTCTTTCCTGCAATATCCAGTTTTGCAATCTTCACTGCATGTGCGGTTCCGTTGGGATCTTCCACCACCAGTTTCATGGCGCTTTTGATCTCTTTTACCGCTTTCTGAGAAAATACTTTGGATTTCCACACCTTTTTCCCGGAATTTTTTGCTTTCACCAGTCTTGGACGAAGCATATTCCCATCATTGGAAAAAGCAGAATAAATAGAAAGCATATGGATTGGATTCACCATCATCTTTCCCTGTCCATATCCGCTGTCTGCCAGCTGTACTTCGGTCTCAAAACCTCCGCTTCCGCCGTAAGAAGACTCTGTCAGGCCAAATTCAAAGGGTACCTTCTCTCCAAATCCGATGTCGTTGAGCTTCTGTGTTAAAACTTCCTTTCCGATCTTTAACGCGGCTTTTGCAAAATAAATGTTATCAGAATAAATCAGAGCATTGGAAAGATTATGCTTCTTATAATTGTGCAGCGTCGTCACAAAATAGCCGCCCCAGCTTTTATCTTTCTGCCACCGGGTTCCTGAATCTCCAAAATCCTCATCCGCGGTAAACTTTCCTTCTGTCACTCCAATGGCTCCAATGATTGGTTTTATGGATGATCCCGGACACCAGGTTCCTTTCCATCGATTCTGCATCGGGTGATCGGGATCTTTTGACAACTCATTCCATTGTTCCTGGCTCATTCCCCATGAAAGCGCCTCGCTGTCATAAGATGGTGTGCTGACAAGGGCCAGAATCTCCCCGGTTTTCGGATTCATCGCTGCGTGGGCGCTCTTGTCATCCTTAAACTGATCATATAATGCTTTTTGCAGGCTGCTGTCGATGGTAGTCTGAATGTTTTCTCCGTCTTCTTCTGCCTTTACAGCCAGCTTTTTCTTAACCCTTCCATTTTTATCCTGGATAGTGATTCTTCTTCCATCCCTGCCTTTTAAAGTTCCGTCATACAGTTTTTCCAGTCCGGCTTTTCCTTCCCCATCCTGGACGTAGCCGATCAGATGCGCCGCTGCCTCCCCCATAGGATAGATCCGCTCCGTTGTCTTGGATACCATAACTCCTGCAACTGACAAAAGTTCTTTCGGATATCTATCCATCTTACAGACTGGTACAAAAGATTCATCGGTTACCCAGGTCTGATCCAGATCTTTCTGTATTTCCTTTTTATCCATATCCAGAATCGCTGCCATTCTGCTTATGGTATTGTTATCCATTTTCCCCGGGACAATTCCCACAGAATCGATCTTTCCCTCTCCTGCAAGCAGATTGCCATTTTTATCTGTAATCGTTCCTCTCTGGGCATGAAGCACTTCGACTCTGACTTTATCTTCCGCTGTAAGATCAGGAAAAATAACCGAATCATCCCAGCACATACGATAGGAACCTTTCTCTTTCACAAATTTTGTTTCTGTCTGATAACTGATTTCACCGGCACTGGTATCCATGTGTACCTGATAACCGACATTTTCTTCTCTTTTTTTCGTAGTAACCTCTACTTCCAGATTCTTCATGGAAATTCCCTCATAAATATTCCGGTTTCTCCTGATAAAATCTTTTTTTGATATGCTCTTCTGACTGGCTTTGTCCAGCATATCATACATCTCGTCATATCTGCCTTCATCCAGCAGTTCCATATACGTAACCAGACGGCTTCCAGGATTGCTGGCAATATGATTCTTATAAAACAAAAATGCCCCTGCCGCTGCCAGAAGAACCGCGATTCCAATCCATATTTTTTTTAACCTGTCCATACTTTCCCTCTCTTTCCCTTCCTTATCTTCTTGATCCCCTTTTCTTTATAATATTACATATGTAAGATTTAAAGTCAAGCGTTCTTTTCCGTCCTGACCGGATTTTTCTCCAGATATTCATGAAAAATACCGGCAGACATTTCTATTAATTTCCTGCAAGGTCGTTTCTTATAATACTCCTTCGTCCTGTGAGACGGCTCCGGATCATCCTTCTTCTGCTTAAGACCCAGAAGTTCCCTGCACACAATGGATCCATTTTCTTTTCTGAAGGCTTCCGCCAGTTCCTGAATCCTGGCGTAATGTTCTTTCTTAGCTTCGTAATCTTTTGGATCATCGTATCCATAGATATATCCTGCTGCCAGAAACATTCCGCTGACAGAGCCGCACACTTCCCGCAGCCGTCCCATACCTCCTCCAAATGAGGAGCTGATCCTGGCCGCCGTTTCAAAATCCAGATCATAAAATTCCCGAAAAGCCAAAAAAACAGACTGGGCACAATTATATCCTTCCATAAACAATTCGCCCGCTTCTTTGGCATATTTGCTTTCTTCCACTGTTTTCATTCTTCCATTCCTCCTGCTTCCTATTGTATCAGGATTTTTCACAGAATGCACCGCACTTTTTCATTCCTTTCAAGAATTTGACCGTATGAAGCTGCTTTTTATGATATACTGAAAAAAACATAAAAGATCAGGAGATATTTTTAATTATGATGATTGGAACTTTTGTGAATACAGGAACGATCCTTGCCGGCAGCATTCTGGGCAGCGTTCTGCGGCAGGGAATCAAAGAAAAATATCAGAATTGTCTCTATAATGCCATGGGGCTGGCCGCTCTCGGCCTTGGAATCAATTCTGTCACTTCTAATATGTCCGACAGCAAATATCCGGTTTTATTTATTGTAAGTCTTGCCATCGGAAGTCTTGCCGGAACCATTCTGAATCTTGATGACAGATTTCAGGCCCTGGTGGGACATTTTGGAAAATCAGAACTTGCAAAAGGACTGTCCACGGGAATCCTTTTGTTCTGCATTGGAAGCCTGTCCATTCTCGGACCGATGCAGAGCGCTCTGTACGGCGATAACACCTATCTCTTTACCAATGCGACTCTGGATTTTGTAACTTCCACCGTGCTTGCGTCCACCTATGGAATCGGGATGGCCTTTGCCGCTCCTGTGCTTTTTTGCTGGCAGGGCAGCATTTATCTGGGAGCTTCCTTCCTCCAGACCTTCCTGACCGGACCGCTGATGACAGAAATCACCATCATCGGAGGCTTTCTGATCGCAGCCTCCGGATTGTCCATCCTGAATGTAAAGGATATGAAGACACTGAACATGCTTCCGTCTCTTCTGATTCCCATCCTTTTCTTCCTCTTTCTCTGAATTGCTTTATTTCGCCGTGCCGGAAGATCAGATATGATATAAATCTCCCCTTCGATTCGAAAACACCGGATTGGCATGACGTACCTTTTTAATCTCTTCTAACTCGATCTCTCCGGTCAGAAGCTCTTCTTTTTCTCCTCCCCGCAGGATTTCTCTTCCTGAAGGATCAAATCCAAGACTTCTTCCCATATAGTGTTTTTCGCTGTAATGACAGCACCCAAAAACATACATCTCATTTTCAATGGCTCTTGCGCGAAGCAGAGTCTCCCACTGCATAAACTTATTCTCTCCCTTGACCCATGCAGACGGATACAGCATGACCTGCGCTCCCTGCAGCGCCTCCATTCGTGCCAGTTCCGGAAATCTCAGATCATAACAGGTTCCGATTCCTATTTTCCCGGCAGGAGAGTCCACCGGACGAAAAATCTCATCTCCTGCCATGGTACCGTCTGACTCTTTCCAGCGGTAGGCGTCAAACAGATGTGTTTTCCGGTAATCTCCCCTGAGCTGCCCCTCCGCATCCAGGATAACGATCGTATTATAATTCCGGTCTTTTCCCGTTTCATTGACTCCAAATACCATCCACAGCCCGGTCTCTCTGGCAGCTCTGCCCATTTCCCGTACAAACTCTCCTTCCAGTCTCTGCCCCTGCTTCTGATAATCTCCTTCTTCCATAGGATAATAAGTCATAAAATATTCCGGAAAAACAATCATCTCCGCTTTTTGTCTGGATGCCTCTTCTGCATATTCCCAGGCTTTACGCAGGTTTACTTCCCATTTTTCCCCTGATGTTGTCTGAGCCAGCGCAATTTTTACCGCCATCTTCTTACCTCCCTGCAAAACATTCAAAACAATCTTAGCTGATAATCCACGTATGATTCCTGACGGGCTTCCTTCACGATTTCTCCCCGGTTCAAATGTCCGATCAGAAGCGGGGACCGGCGGTCATGGTATTTTCGGTTAAATTCCACAGATTCCCTGTCATAGTTTGCGTAACAATAAAGGCATCCATGCCCGCAGGTATTGTACACTCCGATATCCGCACCAAGAAGACATCTGCACCCTTCCCGAATGTTTTTCTTTTGAGCCGGCACTTTCAGATATTCCCCGATGGCTTCTTCAATCACTTCCTGGGTCATGCATCCCCCGCAGTCTGCTCCATAAGGTTCCAGCTCATTTCCTTCACAGCAGGTCATAATCCTGATTCCGTTCTCTTCTCCAATCCTGACAAAGGCTTTCCCGATCTCCAGACGGTCCTTTTCCATAACTCTCTCTGCCTGAGGAAAATTGCGTCTGGTCTTTTCATACAGGTCAATAAAACTGATCACGCACCGTTTGGTATATCCTTTTAACTTCTCCGCCATTTCATGAAATACTTCCAGGTGAAATTGAAGATCATACTTCTCTGTCATAAAAATCGGATCATACCGCCATATGACCCTCTCTTTTCCTTTCTTTTGAGATAATTTCTGAAATGAACGGATCACCTTGGAATACTCCGGGACAAAGGGTTCTATATCTCGTCCGTAAGGTGTGATCGTTACATACCACAGCTGCCGGAAATCATCCAGTTCTGAAATTCGTTTCAGCATCGGCTCCGGATTTTTCGTACAGAAACAAAGGCAGTCCACCACAGAAGGATCCAGACGATACCTGGTAATCTGTTCCGGGTGATAAGGATTTCTTACAAGGACAAACCCTTCTTTGATTCGATTGTAAAACCATTCGCTGAAAAAAGCCGGGATATCTGTCCGGTTTCCTGTATTGATGATCATATACTGCCTTTCTGAATTCATAATAAATAAGTATAAGAAAAAATGCCATCCCCGGCTTCCGCCAAAAACAGCATCTTCAGTACGCGATGAGGGGTTCGAACCCTCGACACCCTGATTAAGAGTCAGGTGCTCTACCAGCTGAGCTAATCACGCATATTTTATTCATTTTCAGAGGTCTTATCTCTGACGCAAGATTTATTATATACGATTGTATCTAAGAATGCAAGCATAAATTTCATTTTTTTTATTTTTTTGTTTTGCCTTGTGAATTGCCGCAGTACATTCTATAATGAAAGAAAAGAAAAGCATCACCTGTAAAGGAGTCTGCTATGGCTGGAAATCATAAATTTGAATCAAATAAAAAATATTTTACGATCAGCATTTATGCCATTGGCGTCATTTTGATCGGCTGCATCATCTATCGTTTTGTCACTCAGTGGTCTGGTACAAAAGAACTGATTTCAGAACTCTGGGATATTTTATTCCCATTTTTTCTTGGATTCCTGATTGCCTATATCATCAATCCTGTCATTGGTTTTTTCCAGAGAAACCTGTTTGCGAAATTGATTCCTGATACACATAAAAAACTGCAGCGGGGACTTTCTATTTTATTCAGTTATGTTTTGTTCCTCGGTGGAGCTGCCGTCTGTCTTGTTTTTGTCATTCCGCAGCTGATCGAGAGTCTTCAGGAACTCTCTCTTCAGATACCGGGCATCGTTGAGGCGCTCCGGCAGCTGTCTGATAAATACATGAGGTCAGGCACAGGTCTTCTTCCAAAAGAAGCCGTCACTTCCATCGAAACCAATGTCCTGCCGAAGATCATGTCTATGTCCAACGATTTCTTATCCGGACTGATTCCATGGTTCTATAATCTGACATTATCTCTGGCAAAATGGATGTATAACCTTGTAATCGCTCTCGTTACTTCTATTTACATGACCATGGATAAAAAGATTATCGTAATGTTCCTTAAGAAAATAATCCTTGCTGTCTTTTCAGAGAAAATTTCCTACTCTATCCTGAGGAAATGCAAGGACTGCCATAAGATATTTTCCAGTTTTATCATTGGAAAATCCATTGATTCTCTGATCATTGGAATTCTTTGTTTTCTTTTAATGACTCTTCTGCGGCTTCCATATGCCGTGCTGATCAGCGTCATTGTCGGAATCACCAATATGATTCCTTATTTCGGCCCATTCATCGGCGCCGTGCCGGGAACTTTCATTCTTTTTATTGTCAGTCCGATGAAATCTCTGATTTTTGTTATCATGGTCTTCCTGCTTCAGCAGTTTGACGGTTTTGTTCTTGGACCGAAGATTCTTGGAGATTCCACCGGCGTACGGCCGCTGCTGATTCTTTTTTCCATTACAGTCGGCGGGGCTTACTTTGGCCCGCTGGGCATGTTTCTTGGAGTTCCGTTTTTTGCATGTGTTCAGTATCTCATTGAAAACTGGATCGACTACCGTCTTTATAAAAAAGAAATAACCTTAACAGAAAAAGATTTATAAAAATAAGACGAGGCAGCTTCCTTCTGCTTCGTCTTACTTTTTATGCCTTTTCTTTCTGCTGAGCAATCTTTTCCGCCAGATCATTTAAGTATACCCAGCGGTCCATCTTCTCTTCCAGCGTCCGCTCCGTCTCCTCTTTCTCAACCGTCAATTCTGACAGTTTTCCGGAATTGGTCGCGTTTTCCATGATCTCCTGATCCAGCTTCTCTAATTTTTCTTCCAGTGACGCAATCTCATCATCAATGGTTTCATATTCCTTCTGCTCTTTAAATGTGAATTTCAGCTTCTTCTGATGCTCTTTCTGAAACTTCTTCGCCGGCTTCTTTTCTTTTTTCTCCACCGGTTCTTCTTTTTCCCGGCTCTTTTCCAGATAATCCGTATAACCGCCTTCGTACTGGCGGAGTTTTCCGCCCTTTTCAAAAGCGAAAATACGATTTACGATCCGGTCCAGAAAATATCGGTCATGGGAAACTGTGATCACAATTCCCTGGAAAGAGTCCAGGTAGTCTTCCAGAATCGTCAAAGTCGCAATATCCAGATCGTTGGTCGGCTCATCCAGAATCAGAACATTGGGAGCTTCCATCAGCACCTTCAGAAGATACAGCCGTCTCTTTTCTCCTCCGGACAGTTTACACAATGGTGTATACTGCAGTTCCGGCGGAAACAGAAATCGTTCCAGCATCTGGGACGCACTTGCCTGTCCCTTTGCCGTCTGAATATATTCCGCAGTATCCCGAATATAATCAATGACTCTTATATCACTTTCCATTTCACGGTTTTCCTGAGCGAAATATCCGATCCTGACCGTCTCTCCCTTGATGATCTCACCTTCATCCGGCTGCACAGAACCCGTCAGCATCTTCATCAGAGTGGATTTTCCGCATCCATTCGGACCGATAAATCCCAGCCGGTCATCTCTCAAAACAATATAGGAAAAATCAGAGATCAGATTTTTCCCGCCATATCCTTTTGTCACATGAGAAAATTCGATGGTTTTCTTCCCAAGTCTGCTGCTTACAGAGTCCATCTCCACATTCTGCCTGACTTCCGGCCCCTTAGCATTCTTTAAAGCTTCAAACCGTTCGGTCCTCGCCCGCTGCCGGGTGCCTCTTGCCTTGATGCCCTGCTTCATCCATTCCATCTCAACTCTTAAAAGACTTTTCCGCTTCCTTTCAGAAGCCATCTCCATCTCTTCTCTCTGAACCTTCAGTTCCAGGAATCTGGAATAATTGGCGTCATATTCATACAGTTTTCCCCTGTCGATCTCTACAATCTTATTTGTTACCCGGTCCAGAAAATACCGGTCGTGGGTTACCATGATCAAAACGCCCTTAAACTGTCCCAGATATTCTTCCAGCCACGAAACCATATCATGATCCAGATGGTTGGTCGGCTCATCCAGCACCAGAATTTCTGTCGGATCCACCAGCGTCCTTGCCAGCGCCACCCTTTTCCTCTGTCCTCCAGATAAATGTTCCGTCCTTTCCTCAAAATCATAAATTCCAAGTTTTGTGAGGATCGTCTTGGCTTCGCTCTCAGTCTGCCAGTCCTGATGTATCTTTCCCTCCATCACATAAGACAGAATCGTCGGATTCCCGGAAAATTCCGGATTCTGCGGAAGATATGATATCCTGATCCCGTTCGCACAGATTACTTCACCCTGATCTGCTTCCTCAAGCCCCGCTATGATCTTTAATAATGTACTCTTTCCGGTTCCATTGACTCCAATGATCCCGATTTTATCTCCTTCATGGATTCCCAGGGAAATATCATCAAAAATCACTTTATCCCCGTAATCCTTGGATATGTGTTCTGCATTTAATATGTTCATACGCTTCTATTTTGCTTTGTCCATTGCTTCCTTTAAAATCTCTTTTGGTACGGCGCCAATGATCTTATCTGCCACCTGGCCGTCTTTGAAAACTAAAAATGTCGGCACTGACATAACTCCATACTGGGCTGCCAGTTCACTGTCCGCATCAATATCAACTTTGCCAACTTTGACCTGACCGTCATATTCTTCTGCCAGTTCTTCCACAACTGGTCCCATCATTTTGCATGGTCCGCACCATGTGGCAAACATATCAACCAGCACCGGCTGTTTTGAGTTTAAAACTTCCTCCTGGAAATTTTCCTTTGTAAACTTATATTCCATATAATACTCCTATTCTTCTCTGCACAGACACCGCCTGGCTTCTTCCATGGAAGCGCAGAATCTGCAGATCCACCGGTTCACACAGGGATGCTGATAGAGAAACAACTGAATACTTCTTTGATATTTGCTTAGTTTCATCATTTATTCTATCACTTTTGCTTTATAATATGCAACTGCTTTATAAATCATGACGAAATGCCGTCAGACGGCAGATTGGATTTCCTTTTGCAGAAAATTTTTCTTCATACTCTGTCATAACATTTCCTTCGTTGAATTCACTGTTATGAAGATCATAGGTACAGTTCTCCAGAATCCATCCTGCTTCTTTGATCTGTTCCAAAGAGAAGTCAAACAGATCCCGGTTGTCTGTCTTGAATATCACTCTTCCCTCCGGCGCCAGAATATGATGATACCGTTCCAGAAATCTTGTAGAGGTAAGCCGTCTCTTTGCATGTCTGTCCTTTGGCCATGGATCGGAGAAATTAAGATAAATACGCCCCACTTCCCCCGGTGCAAATACTTCTTCAATTTCCTCGGCATCCATTCGGATGAGACGCAGGTTCTTTCCTACAAACTCTTCTGTTTTTTCCACTGCGCGTACCAAAACACTGGAATATTTTTCAATGCCAATATAATTGATTTCCGGATTTCGTTCTGCCATTTCCAGGATAAACCTGCCTTTTCCCATTCCTACCTCAATATGGATGGGATTCTTGTTTCCAAATTCTTCTTCCCACTTTCCTCGATAGGTTTTTGGCTCCTGGATGGAAAAATCACTTTCGATGATCGTTTCTCTGGCTCCCGGCACATTTCTCAAACGCATAATTTTATCTGCTCCTTATCTTTCTTTCCTGTTTTTTTGACAATCTTTGTTGATTATAACATAGTCACTGGTTATAATAAAGAAAAAAGAAACGGAGGGATTTCCAATGGAAATTGAACGCAAATTTATTGTTTCAGAGCTTCCTGAGAATTTACAGGATTACCCACACCATGAGATTGAACAAGGCTATCTCTGTATGGATCCCGTCATCCGCATCCGCCGGATGGACAAACAATATTTCCTGACCTTTAAAAGCAGGGGGCTGCTTTCCCGGACAGAGTCCGAATTCCCTCTGGATAAAAAGGCATATGAGCACCTTCTTCCCAAAATCGATGGAATTCTGATCCAGAAAACCCGTTATATGATTCCTACAAAACATGGGTATATGATCGAACTGGATGTCTTCCATGATGTCCATGAAGGCCTTATTATGGCGGAAGTCGAATTCCCGAGTGAAGACGCCGCTCTGGAATATGAGGGTCCTGAATGGCTGGGAGATGAAGTAACTTTCGATGCCCGGTATCAGAATAACAATCTGGCCAATCGATAGCCGGATTCAAATAAAGCGAGGATATTTTTTCATGTCACATTCAGAAAAAAACAGCAGATTATTTTACCCGGATTTTATCCGGGTAATTGCATTTTTATGTATTTTACTTTTTCATTTTCAGGTGGAGACCAGCCATTTTGCGGTCTTCCGCGGGATTCCTGCTATCAGTTCCGGAATTTGCGAGATTGACCTGGGACAATTGGGCGTCTCCTTATTTTTCATTTTATCCGGCGCTTCCCTTATGATATCAAAAAAACCGTTTGACGCAGTTTCTTTTTACAAAAAACGTTTTTTCACTCTTTTTCCTGCGTATTATCTGGTATGGGGCGGCGCGTTTCTCGGCACCCTGCTTTTGTCCCCAAAGAGCCTCGATGGAACACCACCCTGGACCATCCTTCTGACAATTCTGGGGCTGGACGGCTACGTTTACAGCATATGTCCCAACTTTTATAAAGTAGGAGAATGGTTTCTCGGATGCCTGCTGCTGATCTATCTGTTTTATCCGCTGCTTCGGACCGCCATGGAAAAACATCCGAAAATTTTTCTTCCGATTGTCCTTTTGATCTGGATTCTGCTCATGCGGTTCGTTCCAACGGTTCTCCGTCCGGATCATACTTTTTATCTTCGGATTCCGGAATTTTTGATCGGTATGTATTTTATGAAATACTGGAACCGGAAAATCTATTTTCAGGGGCTGATTGGTGTTGTGATATTTTTCTGTTTCCTTTTTCTGTCGCCTCTGCCTGAAAACTTTCAGGTTCTGTGCCTGGCAGGAACCGGAACCGGCGCCTTTATGATCCTTCGGGCACTGGCATGCCGAATCAGCCATTTCCCACTTCCACGCATAAAAACCGCCATCACAAAAACCGCCGGTATTTCTTATGAAATCTTTCTGCTCCACCATTTTGTCCTGATTCATCTTCTGCGGATTTTCTTCGCAAACCGCATTCTGACTCAGGGTATGGGCATCCTTTTATTTGCCGGCTGGTGTCTTCTGATTGGGATCACCGCATGGATCCTCCATCGATTCCTTTCATCTCTCTCAAAAAGCTTTTTGACAAATTAATCTGACAAAAATACTGCCGCACGTTTCATTCTGGTGTGCTCCCCGTCAAGTAGACAGTGAAAAAAATATAAGTTTTTCTGCCAGTT
>ERZ1643250.145-NODE-145-length-90223-cov-60.876065_pt1 | contig 90223 bp, 74 predicted proteins | sample MGYA00579262_ERZ1643250 | MGnify/ENA primary metagenome ERZ1643250 (study PRJEB29033, sample SAMEA4952265) | chicken gut metagenome | biome: Broiler Chicken; feature: Gastrointestinal Tract; material: Caecum | place: Ireland | collected 2018 | study: Broiler... | reverse complement strand
GCTTCTTTTAATGCATCTCCAGCTGAGGCATCTCCTGTCCTCTCAGAAGGATCTTAGGTCCTCCTGTGTGCTGGATATATTCTTTTGTAATGATTACTTCTCCGATGCTGTCATCCTTGGGGATTTCATACATGATATCCAGCATATATTCCTCCAGGATTGCTCTCAGTGCTCTTGCGCCTGTGTGTTTCTCCATGGCTTTATCTGCAATGGCCTCTAATGCTCCCTGTTCAAACTCCAGCTTTACCTCATCCATAGCCAGAAGCTTCTGATACTGTTTCAGGATAGCATTTTTTGGCTCCCTAAGGATTTCTACCAGCATATCCCGGGTAAGTCCCTTTAATGCGAAGATAACAGGAAGACGGCCTAAAAATTCCGGGATCATTCCGAATTTTCTCAGATCATCTACCGTTACCTTCTCTAAAAGGCTGTCATCATGGTCATATTTATCCTTCAGATCCGCCTGAAATCCAATGGATGCAGTCTTATTCAGACGTTCTTTTATGATTTCTTCCAAATCCGGAAATGCACCGCCGCAGATAAATAAAATATTTTTTGTATCTACTGTTGTAAGAGGAACCATAGCATTTTTACTGTTTGCGCCCACCGGTACCTCTATCTCGCTTCCTTCCAAAAGCTTCAGCATTCCCTGCTGAACGGCTTCGCCGCTGACATCTCTCTGGTTAGTATTTTTCTTCTTGGCAATCTTATCAATCTCATCAATAAAGATAATTCCGTGCTCTGCTTTCTCTACATCATTATCGGCGGCAGCCAGAAGCTTGCTGACTACGCTTTCGATATCGTCACCGATATAACCAGCCTCTGTAAGTGAGGTTGCATCTGTAATGGCAAGGGGCACGTCCAGAAGGCGGGCCAGGGTCTTCACCATGTAGGTCTTCCCGCTTCCTGTAGGCCCTATCATCAGCATATTTGACTTTTCAATCTCTATATCATCATTGCTTTCTGCGAAGACTCTCTTATAATGATTATAGACAGCTACAGACATTACCTTCTTAGCATGTTCCTGTCCGATCACATATTCATCCAGGCTTGCTTTTATCTTATGCGGCGCAGGAATACTCTGAATATCAAACACCTTCGGTGCTACCTTCTCTTTGGGCTGTTCCTGTCTTTTTTTCACTTTCTGCCTGTTGGGAATCTGGTTCTGAAGGGAACTTAAATCGATCATGCTGATATTCGGCATGTTGGGAATATTTTTCATCAGCTCATCATAGTTAATGGTGCTGTTATTCATAGTGTCAAAACTGCGCTGCATGCAATCTGTACAGATGTGGATATTATTGGGCAGATCGATCATTTTTCCTGCCTTGCTCTCCGGACGTCTGCACATAAAACATATTTTTTCGTAAGTATCCTTTTTTCCTTTATCTTCTTTATCAGAAGAAGTGGTTTCTAAATACTCTTTATCATCTGACATAACTGTTCTCGCTCTCTTTCCATTATAAAAACTATCCTGAGATTTAAACTATTTGACTCCAGTATCTTATCATAAATCCCTGTATCTAACAAGTAAACTTTTTATAAATAGACACAGACGGCAGCCCGAAACCTGCGTCTGTTCCCGGCTGCCGTCTGTCTGCTTTCTTTAATTTTCCCCATTAAATATGATTACTGTCCGTTCTGGCTATCCTGAGCAGAACTCTGGGCATCACTTCTGGCTCCTAATGTTACCGTAACTGTCTGTTCCTGGTACTGTCCGCCTTCAGCCCGGGATATGACTATCTCTACCTGCTCTCCTGCCTGATAGTAGGACAGCTGATTGGTCAGATTATCATACGTCTGTACCGTAGTTCCGTCAAACTTCTGGATGATATCACCCTGCTGGATTCCAGCCTCTGCCGCTGGTCCGCCTTCCTCAACACTGCTGACAAACACACCAACCGGCATATTATACATCTCCTCGGTATTGCTGGTCACATTGATACATGTGATTCCCAGATATGCTGCCTGGCTTTCATCTTCAACTTTCTGCCTTGTTTCTCTGTTCATCAGTTCATCCAGGATTGGCTCTGCACGGCTGATCGGAATGGCAAATCCCATACCTTCTACTGAGCTGGATGCGATTTTAGAAGAGTTGATACCTACTACTTCTCCATTCATATTCAGAAGAGCTCCACCGCTGTTTCCAGGGTTAATAGCCGCATCTGTCTGGATAAAGGTCCCATCTACATCATCAGAACTTACCTGTTTATTCAAAGCGCTTACATAACCGGAAGTAACCGACTGTCCATATCCTAAAGCATTTCCAATAGCCACTACCTGCTCACCTACTACCAGGTCATCTGAGCTTCCCAGATTAGCTATTGCGATTTCATTAAGGACATCTTCCGGAATGTCTGATAGGTTTACAGAAACTACTGCCAGGTCGTTATCCACATCTGTACCCTTCACCTGTGCAGTTACTGCTGTGCCGCCTTCCAGGTCTGTGCTGCTTCCTGAATCAGAGCTGGTGTTTTCCACATCACTTTGAGAGCTGGCTGCTGTTCCATCCTGGTTTGTAAAGCATACACTCAGGCTGGTGGCACCTTCTACCACATGATTATTCGTTGCAATCAATAACTCTGTATCATTCTGCCCTACGATGATGCCGGAACCACTGCTTTCAGTTTCCTGTTCCTGGGTTCCTCCGCCATAATTAAAGAAGTATCCGTAGTAATTTGGAATCTCCTGTACGCTGATACTGGTAATTGCTACAACAGAAGGCATAACATTAGCAGCCACCTGAGCAACACTTCCCTGGGAAGAAGAATCAGAAGATGCTGTGCTGCTATTTGTCAGCTGAGCCTGGGCAATCTGGGTATTTTCTTCTGATGTCAGCTGATCGCCTACATAATTTACTCCCTGGAAAACAACTCCTGCTACCAGTCCGAACACTGCTGCACAGGCTGCTGCGAATCCAAGCTTTCTGGCAGCTCCTGAAGTATTCTTTTTCTTTTTTGCTTTCTTTTCTGGCGGGACAGGGGTAGCAAACTGATAAGAAGAATAACTGTTTTTCTTTTCTCCTGCTGGTTCCCTGGCAGTGTTATCTGCTGTTTCCTCTGTACTTCTGTTTTCCGTTCTTGGCTCAGAAGCTTTCCTGTAAGTACGGGCATAATAAGGATTTTCCTCACTAGGCGCTTCCTGGGGTTCCTGCATATTCTGCTGTTGGGAATCTGTTTCACTTTCCTGAGAATTTCTCATAACAAAGGATTCTCCTTTTGTATAAGATTCTTCATTTTGATTTTCCACAGGTTTTTCCGTTCTGTTATCGGGCTCTGTACCTGTGCCATTTATATTTTTAAATTCGTCATTCATAATTTATGCTTCCTTTCCTCAGATTATCTCTTTTTCTTTTTACATGACTAAGTCTATCAGTCAATTGTGTTCAAATTGTGATAAAAAAAACAAGAAAAAGTGAAATTTAATTCTTTTTTTTCCAGTAATCCGGGTTCATGGTAAACTTCATCACCAGTCGCCTGGGTAATTTTCGATAGTTTTTTCCCATTCTGTATCCCAGAAATTTAATGCCGCTGCTGAAGACCAGCTGAGGAAGGAGCCAGGGTCTGCCTTTCTTTAAAAGATAGCAGCAGGTACTTTTTACCAGGCGGATTCCCTCTCCCTCCGAAGGAACATCCTTGAATATTTCCGGATGATCTGCCTGAGATACTGCAAGGTCAAAGTTCCGTTTAAACTGCTGTATCCAGGTATAATTGTGTGAGTGGATCACCTGGGCATCTGCGGCATAGAACACAGCATATCCTGCCTTTATCAGATTTCCGGCCATGATCATATCCTCGTTAAAAATCGTGGGAAATGTAAAACCACCCATTTTTTCATAAGCCTCTTTACGATATGCAGCGCACACATTAGAACAGAAAAAAGTTTTAATTCCCAGTATGGGAATGTCTTTTCTGGTCTTTCTCCTGCTTTTCTCAGGATAATTAAAAGAACGGGTATATCGCTCAATAAGCCTGCAGTCCTTATCTGGAAGCTGTCTGCCATAGACCGCCCCCACCTCAGGGTCTCTGAAAGGTTTGAGAAGATTCTCTATGGTACATGTATCTGCTGGTACCGCATCTTGCGTAAAATATATCAGAAATTCACTGTCTGCCATTTCCGCCGCCTGGGCTCTGGTTCTACCATGATCAAATTCTTCTTTAGAAATATGGATGACTTCTGCCTGCTCCATTCCTCGGAGCAAAGAATCTTTCCAGAATTTCTTCTCTGTATTCATAATAAGGATTTTATCCGGGGGGAGCGTCTGCTTCTTCAGACCTTCCATAAGTCTGAGAAATTTATCTCCCGGTTTATAGGTAGGGATAATTACTGTAACGCTCATATCTTTTCTCCTCTTTGTAGATTTCAGTAGCTTTTTGTGTACGAAAGAAAAGGAAGGGCCTTCCAGCACCTCCCTTTTCTCTCCCAAAAACTTATTCCTTAATAGTATTCTTCTTCAATATCATAACTGCTGTCATCCTCTGTATTATAGCTGTAGCTTTCTGCAGAGGAATCCTCATAACTGCCGGTATCTTCTGAGCTGTCGCTGCTGTCTTCAGAGGATTCTCCATCATCCAAGAGATACTTTCTCTCATCTGCAACATAACTCTCCCCGAATCCGGTGCGGTCTACCACAAAATCACTGCGGATAGTTACTGTCTCAGAGGGCTGATAATCCTCATCGGAAAACAGAAATTCATGGAGATATTTTACGTTTGTCTCCAGAGTAGTAGGGATAATGCAGTCCAGTCCTGTAACTGGCACTGTAAGGTCTCCTCCCATTACATAATCTACAGGGAATCCGCTATTTTCTCCCATACTGTAAGTCAGGATACTGGTTCCCAGACGGATCAGCTGTGACTTGGAGAAATTTGTCTGTATAAGGGGAAATACCTGATCCACAATGTCATTCAGGGTAGTCAGACTGGCTGATTTCGCCTTTTCTGCCAGAAGATCCAGTACCAGACGCTGCCTTTCTGTCCTGCCCTGGTCTCCAGAAGCTGTCTGGCGGATACGGCAGTAGGCTGTAACCTGAACTCCATTCAGATGATAGGTTCCCAAAATCTGTGACTGGTCCTCCGGTGCAGGATCCGGTTTTTCAATTGGGGTATAATCCATCCCTGTCTGTTGGGAAGTTTCTACACAGTAATTGTTCATATGTTCAATTTCTTCATAGGACATTGGAATATCCAATCCGCCCAGGCAGTCTACCACTGTAGCCATAGCGCTGAAATCCACAGCTACATAGTTCTCAATGTCCAGATCCATGTTAGTATTCATCATATTCACCGCCTGCATGGGGCCACCCCGGAGATAGGCAGAATTGCATTTATTATAAATACCATTACCGTATTCATCCTCATCTACCCGCATATAGGTGTCCCTGTACAGAGATACCAGGCGCACTTCCTTGGTATCATTATTGATACTGGCTACGATGGCCGTATCACTGTTTCCATAGGCTCCCTCGTCCTCTGCACGCTTATCCACTCCAAACAGGGCAATGTTCGTATAGCCGCTGAGCACTTCGCTTCCCGCTACAGACTCATTAATCTGCACTTCCTGTTCATCTGCCGCCTGAGTAAAGTTCAGGCTGTCCATTCTTTTATTAATCTGAGTATATAAAAACAGAACTCCAACCAGCAGGATCAGTACAAGAATCTCAACTCCGAAAAGGATTTTTCTACCTATGTGTCTCTTCTTTTTTTTCATCTTAGACATCTTCGTTCCCCTTTATCACTAATACGCATTTTTATTTACAAATCCTTTAAAAAAGGTCAAAAATAAAATCTTTACATCCAGTCCCAGTGTCCAGTTTTCAATATAGTAAAGATCATATTCTATTCTTTTCCGGATAGAAGTATTTCCTCTGTATCCATTTACTTGAGCCCAGCCAGTAATTCCCGGACGTACCTGATGCTTGATCATATATCTGGGAATCTCTTCTTTGAATTTTTCTACAAAAAAAGGCCTTTCCGGTCTGGGGCCTACCAGACTCATCTCCCCTTTTAACACATTAAAAAACTGAGGCAGCTCATCAATGCTGGTCTTCCTTATAAATTTTCCGAATCCGGTTACCCTGGGATCATTCTTTACTGTCCATCGGGTTTTTTCCTTCTCCGGTGCCTGAACTTCCATAGAACGAAACTTGTACATCATAAAAGGCTGATTATGAAGTCCTACTCTCTCTTGCTTAAAAATCAGAGGTCCCGGAGACGTAAGCTTGATCATAATTGCAGAAAAAAGCATCACCGGTGAAAAAATCACAATAGCAACCAGAGCGCCTACAATGTCCATGACCCGTTTTAAAAACGCATAATAAGTATTTGTCAGCGGAACATGTCTTATATTGATCACCGGAAGTCCCAATATATCCTCTGTATATGGCTTAGTCGGTATAACTCTATTATAATCAGGAATAAACTTTGTATGCACTCCTGACTTTTCACACAAAGCTACGATTTCTTCCAGACGGCTGTATTCATTCAGTCCCAGAGTAATTGCAATCTCATCCAGGCGGCTCTGAGGCAGGATTACCGTCAGATTTGCAATCCTTCCCAGCACCTTTACTCCTTTATACTCTGTTCCCGCTTCAATATGGTCGTCCAGGATTCCTCGTATCTTATATCCCCACTGTGGATTTGCAATGATCCTGTCTATATATTCTTCTGCCGCATGGCTGTATCCAACGAGAAGGATATGCTTAAGATTATAGCCTTTCTTCCGCATACTCATCAGAAAGTACCGGATCAGATTTCTGAGTCCTGTCTCCATCAGGATATTCACACAGTAGAAAATTGCCAGGAGTTCTCTGGAAAAGTGCATCATCTTGATTAGATACAGCACACCAAGGATCAGGGCGATCCCAACAGTATTGGCTTTGACAATATTCCACATTTCCAGTCTTCTGCCCTGGACCCTCTTAGGAGTATACAAGTTGAATATATAGTATAAGAGCAGATATACCGGCACGATAGGCAGTATAGCCACAGCATAAGTCCTGAAGGGAAGCCCTCCTACTTCCTGGTCCATAAACAAAAATTTAATCACCCAGGCAATAAAGTAGGCTGCTACAATAACAAAAGCATCCAGCACCACGTGGAGGCGGTTAAAATGCTTTTGATTTTCTTTTATCAAGGTATTATCACCCTCTACTTAATCATGTAACACATGTAATATTTTCTTAATAATATATCACACTTCTACTAAGAACGCAATAATTGATTAAATCCACACATTTGTTATTTATTTGTGGTGATCACATAGGTCGGGACAACCTTCTGTACAGCTTCCTTAATCTGGGGGCTGTCCTCCCTGCTAAGCTTATCCAGAATTGCCAGCTGTTTCTTAAACTCTTCCTCATCAAATTCAATGGGCTTTCCGATATGAATGAGCTTGTTGTCTGTATCCTGGAGTCCCTCTTCGCTCATAAGCAGTTCTTCATACAGCTTTTCTCCCGGACGGAGACCTGTAAATTCAATTTTAATATCTTCCCCTACCTTATAGCCGGAAAGCTTGATCAGATTTGTAGCCAGATCCAAAATTTTTACCGGTTTTCCCATATCCAGAACAAAGATTTCTCCTCCCTTGGCATAAGCACCTGCCTGAAGTACCAGGGAAACTGCTTCCGGAATGGTCATGAAATACCGGATGATATCCGGATGAGTAACCGTTACCGGCCCTCCTGCTGCTATCTGTTTTTTAAACAGAGGAATTACACTGCCGTTGCTTCCCAGCACATTTCCAAAGCGTACCGCCACAAAATTGGTTTTTGAATGTCTCGCAAACATCTGAACGATCATCTCACACATCCGCTTAGAAGCACCCATGATGTTTGTGGGGTTCACAGCCTTGTCTGTAGAAATCAACACAAATTTCTCTGCCCCGTATCTGTCTGCCGCCTCTGCTGTCTTAAAGGTTCCGAACACATTGTTTTTGATTGCTTCATTGGGGCTGTCTTCCATAAGGGGAACATGTTTATGGGCTGCCGCATGATAGACAATGTTTGGCCGGTATTTATCAAAAATGTTATTCATTCTGTGGGTGTTTCTCACAGAACCGATCAGCACCTCCAGATTCAGCTCAGGAAATTTTCTTTTTAATTCCTGCTGAATCTCATAGGCATTATTTTCATAGATGTCCAGGATGATCAGCTGTTTTGGATTATGAGCTGCAATCTGTCTGCACAGCTCGCTGCCGATAGAGCCGCCTCCTCCAGTTACCATTACGGTTTTATTCTGTACATATCCCATGATCTCATCCAGATTTACCTGAATGGGTTCCCTTCCAAGAAGATCCTCGATCTGGACCTCCCTCAGCTTAGATACACTTACATCTCCATTGATGAATTGATAAATGCCTGGAATAATCCTTGTCTTACACCTGGTCTCTTTACAGATATCCAGTATCTCTTTCATCTTCACATTCCCGAGAGAAGGAATGGCCACAATAATCTCCTGAATATTATATTCCTCAACTTTATCGGGAATATCCTCTCTGGTACCTACGATAGGAACTCCTCTGAGATATTTTCCCTGTTTTGCCGGATTATCGTCAATGATACATTTTACTTTCAGGTTCAGATATCTGCTTTCCTCTGTTTCCTTTAAAATTGAACTTCCTGCAGCTCCTGCACCGATAAGCATAACATTGACTCTTTTCTTTCCGCCCCCGGTAATGTCCGTCATCTTTTCGCTAAGGATATTTAAAATAACATAAGAAAAACGCACACAGCTGGTACCCATGACCATAGCAAAATAGTAGATCAGGTAGGAGGATCTGGGCAGTGTCAGTTTCAGCAGACATGCGCAGGTTACCTGTATTGCAGATGCTGCTGCATTACCCAGGATAATATTGACCAGCTCACTGGAGCTGGCGTGTCGCCACACACTTCTGTACATTTTTGCGACAGCAAACACAATCAGGGTTATAATTGTATTTGGCACTGTATAACGCAGAACCTGCTCCATATCCGAAACCGGAATACTGTTGAAGCTGAACTCATACCGGATAAAAAGCCCCAGAAAAGAAGCAATCTGTATAGTAAGAATGTCCAAAAGCATAAGGAGAAAAACCTTGCTTGACATAATTTGACCCTTTTTCCATTTCATAGTAAATTCCTTCCTTTGTACTTACTTCATAAGAAATTTTCCCAGATTTCTGTATAGCTCCATCTGTATTTTCAGATACTGCAGGGGCGAATCCGCCCGGAATTTTTTTCTTCTGTTTTTTAAAGAAATCGTAACCCCGTTTTTCAGCCCCGCCACATACTCTCTCCCAAAGCCCTTTACGGTAAAAAAAGCAGTTTTAACAGCAAAGCCCAGAAGGAGCAGCGGAGAATTCCAGATGATCTGGAGAAGGGGCATATTTTTATAAATAAGATACACATTGTTTCTGGAAGAGTACCTGACCTTAAACAGATTATATCTGGATCCAGTGGTTCCGCTTCCTACATGAAGGACTCTTGCTTTGGGACAGAACCAGTTTTCATAGCCCAGGAGTTTTCCTCTGTATCCTATATCCATATCTTCCAGATAGGCAAAATGCTCTTCGTCAAACAGCCCAGTCTTATCTAAAAGTTCCCGGCGGTAGACAGCCGCCCCTGCACAGGATGCAAAAATTTTCTTTTCCCTCTCATAGGCTTTTTCCTGCTTACCTTTTCCATCTGCAAAAGCCCAGCCCAGGGCGCAGTAATAGTTTCCCGCATCATCAATCTTATTCTTATCTTTCATCTGGAGAAGTTTTCCCTGGCAGGAAAAAGCTCTGGGTTTTTCTTCGATTGCCCGGATCAGTTCCCCTACAAAGTCTTTATCTGCAATGGTGTCATTATTGAGGAGTATCACATAGGGACTGGAGGAATTTCTGATCCCCTCGTTCACTGCTCCACAAAATCCTGTATTTTCCTTCAAGGCTATCAGTCTCACCCAAGGATATGCTTTCTCCACATACTCCTGGCTTCCATCCTGGGAACCATTGTCGATCAGCAGTATCTCAAAATCCCGGAAGCTCTGTACTTTCATAGCTTCCAGGCAGTCTTTTAAATATCTTTTCCCATTATAATTAGGGATTATCACCGAAACCTTACACATGTTCCTACCTTTCAGTCTTTTGGGCGCAGAGAGTAATTCCACTTGGCAAGAGAAAGATTTTTATTGTAATAAGGATCTCCCTCCTTTAAAAGTTTCTCCCATCTGCAGCGCATAAATTCTATTTCTGTCTGAAATCTGCGTATTTTCTCTTTATTGTCTTCTGCCCCCCGGCTTTTTGATTCGTAATGATATAATTCTACATAGGGGTCATATACTACCAGATATCCCAGTTCCCTTACCCGCAGACAAAGGTCTACATCATTAAAAGCCACACTCAGAGTTTCCTCAAATCCCTGAACTGCTTCAAACACCTGTCTTTTCATCATCATACAGGCTGCCGTCACTGCACTGAGGTCTTGTATGATGGACGCTTTATGCATATAGCCAGACCTCTCTCTTGGCATATCCACAAACATATGGCCGGCAATTCCTCCAATGCCTATTACTGTTCCGGCATGCTGAATAGTGTTATTTCCATAATACAGCTTTGCACCTACAACGCCGGTGTCTTCTCTCTGGCAGAATCCCAGCATTTCCTCTATCCAATCAGAAGTAATCACCTCTGTGTCATTATTAAGGAAAAGAAGATATTCCCCTTTTGCCTTAGAAGCCGCATAATTATTGATAGCAGAATAATTAAATTCTTTCTTCCATCTGAGAAGCCGTATTTTGGGATTCTCAGACAGCTGTCTGTAATAATCAAAAATTTCCTGAGAGGTACTGTTATTCTCCACAATGAGAATTTCGTAATTACTGTATATGCTCCTTCCTAATATAGAAGTTATACACTTTTCCAGATCCTCTCTGGCATCTTTATTGGGAATGATAATGGAGACAAGGGGACTGCCCATAACCGGATACTTCACTCTGTAAACTCCATAGTCCTTTGTCTGTGTCACAGTTCCTGTAAGGCCGCTTCTTTTTAAATTATCTTCTATTGCCCTTTTTCCAGCCTCAAAAGCATATAGCTTACTCTCCGGATTATCCGCAGTGGAGGACTCATGAGTCCTCCAGTGATAAAGGATTTCCGGTATATGGCAGATTTTCTCTGCTTTCTCTGTACAGCGGAAAATAAAGTCGTAATCCTGTGCACCGTCGTAGTCTCGGCGGAATCCTCCTGTTTTCTCCAGAATACTCTTTTTTACGACAAAAAAATGACAAATATAATTATTGGATCTTAACAGATCAGGGCTGAAATCCGGCTTCAGATGGGGCTGAAAATGCTCCAGTTCCTCTCCTCTTACCTTATCCTCATCTGTATAGATAACCTCTGTATCCGGCTCTCTCTCCAGAGCGCTGGCAACTTCATACAAAGCGTTGGGTGCCAGCAGGTCATCATGATCCAGCAGTCCTACATAGTCTCCTGTAGTCATTGCCAGAGCTTCATTGGTATTTTCTGCAATCCCCTTATTCTCCTCCAGTTTTTTCCACCGTATTCTTTCATCTTTCCTGGAATATTCCCTTAAAATATATTCCATTGAGGCATCCTTGGGACTGGCATTTACAATACAAAGTTCCCAATTTTCATAGGTCTGTTCCAATACTGAGTCCATCATCTGACGCAGAAACTTTTCCGGAGTCTGGTAAGCCGGTACAGCTATACTGATCTTAGGCGGATTTTTCCATTTTCTTTTTCTCTGTTTTTCCAGTTCTTCCGGGTCCGGTCTGTATTCCTCATACCAGGGACCATAGGGTATCTCCTCAGGCTCAAAACGTTCATGAAGCCTTATCCAGAATTCTTTAAAACCAAAATGTTTCAGATAACGAAACCCCTTCTGAATGGTATATGGCGAAAGCCTCCCTAAAATTCTCCCCCATTCTAATTTTCCAGTAGGCATTACCCTTCACCTGCCTTTCCTGTTCTCATTCATCTGCTTATTCTAACACATTTTCTGTTTAAAGAAAACCTTTATTGTGCTATAATGAGCGGGAACTGCCCTGACTGGGCCGCCTTTTCATATTTCATTTTATATAAAGGAGGAACTTTTGTGAAGAAAAATATATTGCTGAAGCCTCTTTGCTGTGTTCTGTCGGCTTTTATCCTTATGCTGAGCTTCTATTCTCCGGTGGAAGCAGCAGAATTTCCCGCAAGCTGGCCCCAAGCCCCTGAAATCGCCGAAGAAACCGGTGTTCTGATGGAAGCCTCTACAGGACAGGTTCTATTTGATAAGGGAATGGACGAAATCCGTTATCCTGCCAGTACCACCAAGATCATGACGACTCTGCTGATCCTTGAAAATATAGAAGACCTTAGCCAGACCGTAACCTTTACTGATGTGATCACTCCTGATCTGGAGCCCGGAAACTCTACGATAAACGCCCAGGTCGGAGAACAGCTTACAGTAGAGCAATGTCTCTACGCCATTATGCTGGCCTCTGCTAACGAGGTTTGCACCCAAATGGCCGTTTATGTGGCCGGATCTGTTGAAAATTTTGTAAGCATGATGAACCAGCGAGCTTCTCAGCTGGGCTGTCAGAATACCCACTTTGTAAATGCCAATGGCCTGCCTGACCCCAATCACTATACTACTGCCCATGACTTAGCCTTGATCCTGGCTGCAGCAATCCAAAACGAAGATTTCTGCCGTATCTCTGGCTCTGCCACTTACACGATTCCTGCCACCAACATGACTTCATCTCCCAGGAATCTTGAAAATTCAAATGCCCTTATCAACGATAGCGAATATCATTACGACGGTGTCATAGCGGGCAAAACAGGTCATACAGAGGCAGCCAAAAATACTCTGGTCACCGCCGCCGCCCGTGACGGCATGACTCTTGTATGTGTAGTTCTCCGTTCCGATGGTGAAAACCGTTTTATAGATACTGTCAGTCTTTTCAACTATGGATTTGAAAATTTCCACCTTTCTCCAGTTTACTGGCTGAACAGCGAGGAACCTGCAGGATATGTGGCCCTGCCTAAAGGGGTGGAGAGCAATGTGCTCACTGTCAAAGACAGCGACAGTGGAGATACAAGGACACGTACTTATTCCTATCAGGGAGTAGATCTGTACAGTGCTCAGATCAGCCTTCCGGTAAGTTTTGAGCAGGAAGCAGATATCCCGTCCTCCTCCTTCTATCAAATCCGTGGATGGGATTATGTTCTGCCTGGCATGGGTGTAATCTTAGCACTTAACAGTATTGTGGAGATAGTACTTATCATGGTAGCAATTAAGGAAAATCGCAAAAAGAAATCTGCCCGGCGCTGAAAAAAACAGGACCATTCTTTTTTTGATGGAATGGTCCTGTTTTGTATCTTATTCATTTCTTTTACGCAGAGAACAATCGCCTCTTTTTAAAGTCAGATTTTTATTGTAAAAAGGATCTCCTTTTTCCAGGATGTCCGGCCACTTTTCCTCAAATCTCTGTACTTCTCCTGCGAATCGTTTTTTCTGAGCTTCGGTTTCTTCCCTTCCTCTAGACTTTGATTCATAATGATAGAGCTCTGCATAGGGTGTAAAGACTACCAGCTTTTCGGCTTGTCTTACCTTCATACAGTAATCTACATCATTAAATGCCACCTGGAAACCTTCATCAAATCCTTCCAAATTTTGAAACAGTTTTCTCTTTGTCATCATGCAGGCAGCTGTCACTGCACTGTAATCCTGAACGCTGACTAATCTGGCAAAGTATCCGTATTCCTCTCTGGCAAACCCACAGAAAATGTGTCCGGCTACTCCTCCCAGGCCAATAACAACGCCTGCATGCTGAACAGTGTCATCAGGATAATACAATTTTGCTCCTACCGCGCCTACGTCTTCCCTCTGACAGATACCTAGCATTTCTTCTATCCATTTTTCAGATATGAGTTCCACATCGTTATTTAAAAATAATAGATATTCCCCTTTAGCATAAGTTACAGCAAAATTATTAATAGCTGCATAATTAAATTCTCTTTTCCAAGTAAGTACCTGTATATTTCCATACCGTTCTTTCACTTTTTCATAGTATGCAAAAGTCTCTTTTTTCTCGCTGTTGTTCTCTACTAGAATAATCTCATAATTGTCATATGTTGTTTTCTCATAAATAGATTTTAAGCACTTATCAAGATCCTCTATGTGGTCTTTGTTGGGAATAATAATGGAAACAACAGGGTGACCTGATATAGCATACCTTGTTCTATACCGTCCAAGCAAAGGCGTCATTTCTACCTCTGCCTGAATCCCCATTCTTTCGTAATGAGCCTCCAGCGCCTTCCTTCCCGCCTCAAAAGCATACATTTTACTTTCCGGATTTCCTGCTGTAGATGCAGGATGATTTCTCCAATGATAGAGTATTTTAGGAACGTGCTGGATATTTTTCGCCTGCTCACAGCAGCGAAGTATAAAATCATAATCCTGAGCCCCATCGTATTCTTTTCGGAGCATGCCAGCCTTATTCACTATTTCTCTCTTTACTGTAAAAATGTGACAAATATAATTATTAGAACGCAGCATATCCAGATTAAAATCCGGTTTGAAATGGGGTTCATAATAATGTCCTCCATCCATGGTAACTTTATCCTCATCTGTATACACCACATCAGTGCCGGGGTTTTCATTTATTGTGTTTACTATCTCAAACAGTGCATTGGGCGCCAGTGTATCATCATGATCTGAAAACATGATGAAATCTCCTGATGCCATCTCAATAGCACGGTTCGTATTTTCTGAAATCCCATCATTTTTTTCCAGTCTCTTGTATCGAATCCTGGACTCTTTCCCATATGATTTTTTTATAAATTCTTCTATCTTTTCATTATCGCTGCCGTCTGCCAGACACAGCTGGAAATTTCCATATGTCTGTCCTATAATAGATGCCAAAAGCTCATCTAAGTATGAGATAGGCGTATTGTACAACGGGATAACAATACTGATCAAAGGAGCATAGGAGAATCTTTTTCTCCTCTGCGCATCCAGTTCGGCTTCGCTGAGTTGGTTTTGAGCAAGCCATTTCTCATAAGAATAGGGGCGGTTCTTCTGAGCTTCTATTTTCTTTACAAGCTTTTTCATAAATCCCGCTATCCCATAGGTACGAATATACTGCAGTCCCTTATTATAATATCCCCTGACTTGTCCGCCTGCAATCTTAGACTTTTGCAGGCTTATGTTCCGGATTGTACGGCACTTTCCACCCTCAAATACTATTCTGATGCTTTTTTCCTGTTCAAAAGGGATTTCTGCTAAAAATCCAGTAAATTTTCCCACGTCCCATTCATGGAACTGTTCCTGCACATCCCGGCGGTTCACCTGCTCTATTTTGCATTCCAGTTTATTTCCTCTGCTGTCTGTAACGTAAATATTCAAAGGAGAATGATAAACGGCCCAGCCGCTGACTACACATATCTTTTTTTGAAAATCTATATCCAAATAGTCAATATAATATTGGGGCATATTTTTTTTTCGCTGAATATCCGCAGCTTTTCCTGAAAACCAACGGTATCTTTTCCCATCCTTGCAAATAAACACCAATATATTTTTATATGCTCCTAGATTTTCCGAAAGTTCAATTTCAACTGTAGATAAATTTTTTTCTTTTGTTAAGACAAAATTATCCTGCCTTTTTTGATCCAGGTACACTTCCAGTCTGCATTCCTTTGGAAGATATCCCTGAATAAAATATTTATTTTTATCTGCCAGGCTAAATCTGTCTCTGACTACCTCTATCATTTCCCTTTCCATAAAATCTCCTTATCGTTTACTCATCAGCTGTCCGCAAAGAACAGTCTCCTTTTTTCAGTGTCAGATTTTTATTGTAATAAGGATCTCCTTTTTTCAGGATTTCCAGCCATTTCTTTTCAAATCTGTGTACTTCTCCAGCAAAGCGCTCCATCTGTGCCGCAGTCTCTTCTTTACCTCTGGACTTTGATTCATAATGATATAGTTGGGCATAAGGAGTAAATACTACCAATTTTTCTTCTTTCCGCACCTTCATGCAATAGTCTATATCATTGAAAGCCACCTGGAATTTTTCATCAAAGCCTTTGACCTTCTGAAACAATGCTTTTTTCGTCATCATACAAGCTGCAGTCACTGCACTGTAATCCTGAGCGCTAACCAATTTCGCACAATAACCATATTCTTCCCGCCCTGCGCCGCAGAAAATATGTCCTGCTACACCGCCAAGTCCAATGATCACTCCAGCATGCTGGACTGTGTCATCTGGGTAAAATAACTTTGCTCCTACGATACCTACATCCTCTCTTTGGCAATATCCCAGCATTTCCTCTATCCAGCCTTCAGTTATGATCTCCACGTCGTTGTTTAAAAATAAAAGATATTCACCTTGGGAATACGACACTGCATAGTTATTAATTGCGGCATAATTAAATTCTTTTTTCCAGGTAATAACCTTGATATTTTCTTTCAGATTATGCAGCATCTCATAATAGGCAAAAGTCTCCTTTTCCTCACTGTTATTTTCTACAACAATGATTTCATAGTTATCATAAGTGGTTTTTTCCCAGATAGATTTTAGGCATTTGTCTAAGTCTTCCACATGATCTTTATTAGGAATGATGATAGAGACTTTAGGGCGCCCCGTTACAGTATAGATTGTCCTGTACCTGCCAAACAACGGGGTAAGTTCCACTTTAGCCTGTATTCCAAGTCTCTGATAATGTGCCTCCAAAGCTTTTCTTCCAGCCTCAAATGCATACATCTTACTCTCTGGCTTTCCTGCAGTAGAGTTAGGATGGGAACGCCAATGATACAAGATTTTAGGGATGTGGACAATTTTCTTTGCTTTTTCACAGCATCTTAAAATCAGGTCGAAATCCTGAGCACCGTCATATTTCGGGTCAAATCTTCCAGCAGCCGCTAAAAGTTCTCTTTTCACAACAAAAATATGGCAGATATAATTACTGCTTCTTAAAAAGTCAATATTATAATCCGGTTTAAAGCTGGGATCAAAATAGTCCTTGCCATCCATTGTAACCTTATCTTCATCAGTATAAATAATATCCGCATCTTTGTTTTTATTGATAGCTTTTACTATTTCAAACAAGGCATCTTTTGTTACCACATCATCATGATCAGATAACATGATAAATTCCCCGCTGGCCATATCAATAGCAGCATTTGTATTTTCAGAGATTCCCTTATTTCTTTTCAATTTTTTATAGATAACTCTGGGCTCTTTTCCGTATTTCTTTGTAATATATTTCCCCACATTTTCTTCAGAGCTTCCGTCTGCAAGACAGATTTCCAAATTTTCGTATGACTGATCCAGCAAAGATTCCAGGATCTCTCTCAAATATTTTAAAGGCGTATTATATAAGGGGATAACCACACTAATCTTAGGCCTGTAGGAAAACTGATGTTTTCTCTGGCGTTTAAGTACAGGTTTTGTTGCGCTGTGCTGTTTAAACCACAAATTATAATCCCCGTACTGAGGATTCATTTGTACTTCCAGATAATTATAGAAAGCTTTCCAGCCATATTTTTTAATGTATTCCCTGTTCTGCCCAAACTTCTCTCTTCCCAGGGCATTTAAAAGCCGCCCTTGTCTGGAACTGTCAAATTCTGCTTTTTTCAGATCCACCGGTATTCGCTTTTTCACATATTTATTATCTATACATATAAGAATACGACGCTCCTGATTTTTTTCCCGGTCTATAGTAATCAGAAAGCCCGACTCATAATCCCGATTTTCCAACTGAAATTTCTGGTTCACATCAGGACGCACCATTCTCCGAATTTCACAATCCAGTTTTTCATGGTTTTCTTTTTCCACCCAAATAGTTTCTCCTCTTTCCGGATCAAAGGCCCATCCTCTTATGCTCCCTTTCTTTTTCTGCACAAGAATTTCATCCAGATTATAAAAAATTGTATTTCCATACTCCTTTTTTATCTTCTGGACTTCCACTGAATAAATTTCCTCTTCCCCCTGGGAAAAAGCTGCAAAAAGCCCAATTTCTTTATATTGTTTTATAATTTCTTCCAGATTTGAAATGTATACAGCAAATCCTGAAACATCTGATACTGAAGGATCTCTCAAAGCCTTACCCACATCTTCTCTGCAGACTTTTTCCAGTCTGCAGGGTATCTCAGTATTCTTATCCCCACGCACCTGAATGGAATATGGTCTTCTGTCTTTAAAGACACACCAGCCTTCTATTTTATATTCTTTTTCTTTTCCCATCTCTATCTGTGCTTTATCAATGTTTTTCAGTAAATCACTCATTTTTTAATCCTTTTTTATCGTTTTATATAACTTCCATACTTTTGTATTTTCCATCTGTTGGATTTTCTGTGAAGCCTTTTCAAGTTGATACTGCAGCTTTCTCACATCATCTTTCAGTCTATCCCGTTCTCTTACCAGCTGAAAAGATTCTTCCACAAAATTTCCAACCGCTTCCTGGCAGGGGTAGATTTCCATCTCTACAGAAACAGCCCCCCCTCCTTCCGGAAGCACTGCTGATACAAAATACGGATCCATTGTCTGAAATCCGTAAAATCCATTTCTTCCGGCAGTTCCGTTAGATTCACACCTTATTTCCTTTATAGTGCCGTCTTTCATCTCTAGGGCCATTTTTATCACTTTAACTGCACAGGCTTGTTCGCAGGGGTCCAGACGGATTCTTTTTACTCCATCCGGCATGGGAATCCTTTTTCTCAAAAGTCCCCCCTGACGATGTATGCTAAAAGAAAACTCTTCATGAAAATCTTCTCCCAGGTCAAAATAAATCCTGGATGTTTTACTGTTATGAAGTTTTCCCAAAAAATCGGTTCCCTGGATATCCAGTAAAGTACCTGGTGATATTTTTTCATACATATGCCGAATTGGAATATGGTCCCCCAAAATATATTTCTGGAAGTTTTCCTCCATGGTCTCATATGTCTTCTGTTCCTTTGTTCCAATACCATATAAAACAAAAAGGTCCAGCTTTTGAGCTTTTTCTCTGGCTGTGCTGGTATATAAATAATATTTGATCACTCTGTATATTTGATACTTGATGGGAATCGGAAAAGAAAAACTCCATTCATAGTCCAGCATGATCCATTTTTTTTCTGACCAGAGGATATTTCCGCATACAGGGTCCAGATTTGTATATTCCGGACAGAGCTGTCCTTCTGGAATTTCTACTTCGCCAAAAACCTTTGTAAATGCTTCTGTCTTAGAATATGGTATCTTCCCGGTGTGCTGTAAAGTATCCAAGTACTTTGTAATAGTTTCCATGAACATACTTTCTTGATTTTTCTGAAGCATCTCGTCCAAAACATTTTCTAAGGTCTTTCCCGTTACATATTCCAGTTCTATACCATTTTGTACCGGAATACACCGATTCAGTTCAACAGGTGAGTCTGCATACACCTTTTCTAGTCTCTTAGATGATTCTTCTATATTTTTCAGATGTTCTTGTCCCTCAGGACTCTCTGCCAGCTTATAGACTTTCCTCTTTCCATCTCTTTTCTCATATATTTCCGTGCGTATGGAAAAATCTTCTGCTCTTTCGTTGGAATATTTCACATAAATACAGGAGCTATCCGCCTGTTTCTTTTCTTTTTGCAATATGGTCAAATAAGAATTAGAGTACAGAGAGAATAATCCTTCCTGTATAATTGTATTATAAACATTTGTCTCATTAAAGAGTCGGATCCTCTCTCTGTCATAATTATAATTAATCTCTTTCAGATCTCCCTCTGCAGGCATCCATCTGTCAGAAAAAATAGACATAGGAAATTTATAATCTGGATAGGGATAATAGAATTCACTGTTTTCTATCCCAGCTTCCAGAAAAATCTGTTCCAATTCCCTTCTTGTAAAAGTGCGCACACCTTTTGTTCTGGGATATCCTTCCATTCCTTCAAAGTAAAGCCCTGTATGGTCTTCTGTACAGCCCGCCCAATATTTTAATCCCAGTTTATTTTCAATAGCAATAACTATCTTTCCATTATCACTTAAATGAGAGGAAATGATTTTCAGCATATCTACATAAGGATTATTGGTGCCGATATAACCTTCTGAATACTCAAAAACTCCTATAAGCGTAATATAGTCATAAGTTTCTTCCAGGCTTTTTTCTATATCTTGGAAATTTCCCACTAAAATTTCAATATTATCATAATCTTTGTGCCTGTATGCATTTACCAGGCTTCTCTTTTTGGAAAGATCTACACAGGTCACTTTTCCTGCCTTTTTTGCCAAAGCTCCAGTCACTGCTCCACATCCAGAACCGATCTCCAGTACCTTATGTTCTTTGTTAATAGGCAGCCAGCTAATAATATTTTCTCTTATATGAGAAAAGTGGTAAAGCAGCGGCCATTTTTCTCTGGAGTCTATAATTTTATTAAATTCTTTTCTGGAATAGTTCTTCGATACTTCTAATAATTCATCTTCTACCTGTCCGTCACTGTACAAGTCCACCCCAGGATAAAAGCGGTAGTCCAATGCTACCTTGCCAATCTTCTCCTTCATATTCTGTTCCCCTTACATTAATATTCTACTTCTACTTTAGAATTCATATCATAAAAACCTACCGTATTTTTACTGGATATCACTGTTATATTGCAGATATCATAAAGTCTGTGGAACACGCAGAATTCACCATTTTGATATCCGGTACACCCCAATGACAGCAAATATTCCCCACCCTGGAGATTCATCTCCTGACTAAAGGAGACTACTAACTGATTGCCTTGGTCCTGTGGGGGGATATCTGCTTTTTCATACATAGTATTTGTTCCTGTTATCTCTGTTCCCTGAATATTCTTAAATGTATATGCCAAAATTGGCTCTGTCACCTGGCTGAAAAATTTCACTTTCATTTTTATGGTAAAAGAAGAACTTTTTGTAATTGTATTGGTAGGCATCCCTCTGTCATCCAAAATAGTGAAATCTACAATTTTTGCTTCTCCTCCTCCATATTCCAGCTTCTCTGGATTCAAAGGATAGGTTTTTCTCCATTTCTCATTTTCTGATAATTCTTCTCTAAATTCTTCTTTCTCAGAAATTTCTTCCTCATGTTCTTCTGCCTGCCCTACAAGCAGCCGCTTATAGAGGTCTACCATTTCCTTAGGATTTCCCTCTGCCATCTTTTCCCCTTGGTTCAGCAGAACAACTCTATCACAGTATTTACTGATACTCCCCAGGTCATGGCTGACAAAAAGAATCGTCTTCCCCTGCTTTTTAAAGTCTTCAAATTTCCTATAGCATTTAGCCTGAAAAAAGACATCACCAACCGACAGTGCCTCGTCCACGATCAGGATTTCCGGTTCTATGTTTATTGCCACAGCAAAAGCAAGACGCACGAACATACCGCTGGAATAAGTTTTCACGGGCTGGTATACAAAATCTCCAATATCTGCAAATTTCAGGATATCATCCATTTTCCTGTCTATTTCTTCCCTGGAAAAGCCTATCATAGTTCCATTCAGATAAATATTTTCTATACCCGAATATTCCATGTTGAAGCCAGCCCCTAACTCTAACAGAGCTGAAATCCTTCCATTTACCTGCACTTCTCCTCCACTGGGATTCAATACTCCGGTGATAATCTTCAATATAGTAGATTTTCCGGAGCCATTTGTTCCGATAATCCCTACGGTTTCTCCTCTGCTCACAGTAAAAGAAACATCTCGAAGAGCATAATGCTCTTTATATCTTTTTTTTCTGGACAAACCAAGTGATTCTTTTAACCGGTCTATAGGTTTATCATATAATCGATATATTTTGTTTAAATGATTCACTGCTATTGCAACTTCTGACATATCTTATCTCCTTAAAGTACATCTGCAAAATGTGGTTTAAGTCTTTTAAAAATCACTGTGCCTAATATAAAAAGAATGATCGTCAGGCACCAGAAATAAATTCCCCATTTCCAATGGGCAGTAAGCCAGGTCCTTCCCAACATAGAATCTCTGTATCCAGATACAATATAATATATCGGATTAAATTTAAACAGTTTCATCAACATAGGGTACCCGTTCAGCATATTTAAATCCCACATAATAGGCGTCATCCAGATTCCCACCTGAAGAATGATACTGATAATCTGGGTTAAGTCTCTGAAAAAAATCACAACGGCACTGGTAATATAGTCCAGGGCCAGAGCAAAAACAAATGTACAGAATGAATAATATATCAGCTGTATCGTATGCACTGTGAGGATATACCCGTAAAAAGAGCACAGAAGCAGTGCAAATGCCACAAAAAAGCAATGTACAAACATTGCAGAGATCACTTTTACCATTGGCAGTATACTGATCTTAAATACTACCTTTTTCACCAGATAATTATACTCTAAAAGGGCATTTGTACCTCCATTTAATGCATCCTGAAAGAAAAACCATGGTACAATTCCCGATACCAGATACAGCACAAAGGGGTAGTCATCTGCATTTCCGGCCCTTAAGCCTACACTAAATACAAACCAGTAAACTAAAATCGTAACAATTGGCTGAACGAAGGCCCAAACAATTCCCAGATAAGAACCGGCATACTTTGTTTTAAAGTCATTTTTGGCCAAGCTAAATATCAACTGTCTGTTATGGTAAAGTTCTACCGGAAGTTCAAACACCTTTTTTAGTTTTGTCATTTATTCTAACCCTGCCTTTTATTTTATTCCATAATAGTATTAGTTTAGTTTACACTATTTATCTACATAAATCAACTAACCCACTTCATATTTTCTTAACATATTGGTAATATCTCCAAAATCCTCTCAGCTAAAAATACCCCTGCACAGGCAAAGCCTGCCACAAAAATCAAGCTTTTCTTTCTAATTGCCAGAAATACAGCCACCGCAAGCCCTACAAATCCTGAGAAAGGTGATTCTGTAGCATAAAGAATTGCCGGAAAAGTCATAGCGGTAAGACATGCGTAAGGAATATAATATAAAAAAGAACGTATATAAATATTCGAAATTTTTCTCTGGATCAATGTCAAGGGCAGCATACGAATCAGATAAGTCACCCCTGCCATAACAAATATATATGCATATATCATGCCTGTTCCTCCTTGATTGGAAATAGTACTGCTCCGATTCCGGCAGCAGCCACAGTACAGATAATGATAGTAAATCCGGAGGAAATATTCCGAAGGACCGGAAGGTAGTAGAAAGCACTGCTAAATACCAATGATACTGCCACTACCAGAAGCACTTCTTTGCTCTCTTTCGCTACAGGAACCACTATCGCTATAAACATACCGTAAAGGGCTACTCCCAAGGCACTGATCATAGCGGCAGGAAGAATCGTGCTGGCAACAGCTCCTGTCAGAGTTCCTCCCACCCATCCGATTACAGGCAGAAGGATCAATCCATACATATACTTACTTCCCACAGTTCCCGGTTTGGAACTTGCCACTGCAAAAATCTCATCTGTATTTCCATAGGCGATCAGCATCCGTTGGAATGTCTTTACTGAACTGTCCAATTTCTGAGAAAGAGAAACTGACATCAGAGCATATCTGATATTGATTACCAGCTGGGTAAGGGCTATCTCCACTAAAGACGCTCCTGAAACTATAACTGTCAGGCCTGCAAACTGTCCTGCAGACGTAAGGTTCATCAGAGAAATCAATACTGCATGGAAAGGTGAAATCCCATCCTGCACCGCCAGCATTCCAAAAGAAAAGCTCACAGAAAAATATCCAAGAGCAATGGGAATGCCGTCACGCAGCCCAGCTCTTATCTTATTATGTACCATAACACGTCTTTTACCTCCAATTTTCCTTTGTAATCCTTATTACGAGAAAAGCTGCCATATTAAACGAGCTTTGCACTCTTTGTTTAATACAGCAGCCTGCATCTTATTCTCCTAATCCGCTCTCTATAGCAGCGACCAGAGTTTCTAAAGCAGTTTCCTCGTCTTCTCCCTGGCAGACCAGTTCAATTTCATCTCCACATTTTACACAGGCCCCCAAAACACTGAGGACGCTTTTAGCGTTTGCAGAGCCCCCCGCAAAACGGAAAGTGATCAGAGATTTAAACTTCATAGCTTCTTTGCAGAGTATTCCTGCCGGACGCAGATGCAGCCCGGTAGGGTTCTTTATCGTTACCTTCTGACTGACCATTGTCTCACTTCCTATCTTCTCTTATTCTTCTGACTGTCTCTCAGCAGATGGAGTCAGGTTGACTCTTACTGTGACCTCATCTACCAATTCATAGCCCTCAGGAAGTGTTACATTTACAGGAACCTCCTGCTCTCCCTCTTTGGTATACTTTGAGGTGTCTATGGACAGCTTTATATCATCTTCCTTTAGATTTTCCAAGTCTTCATCAGAACCTCTTACACGGACAGTCACGCTGTCATCCATGATAACTGCTGTCATATTTTCTGGCTGTTTGCTTCTATCAATTTTAGTAGATGGTATCACATATTCCTTACTGTCATAAGGCAGAATCGTCACTGAAACGATTACGGAACTGCTGATATCTCTGGCAAGCATAATGTCATCTGGAAGCAGGTCCTCAATATCCACAGTCTGCTCAAAATCCGCATTTTTACCAGAAACATCTACCTCAGAGGCAGGAATGGTTATTGTGTTACCGTTATCCTCCAGCTCTTTCAAAGCCTCCTCTGTCCCTGCCACACTCAGCGTATTTGGGACTGTAGTAATATCAGATACCTGATATCCATCTTCCGGAGTTCCTGATGATTCTACCTGAATGTTAATATCTGTCTTCACTCTCCACAGATCAACATCCACACTTACCGTATTATTTTCAGCTCCCTGGAGATTCAGATAAGACATCTGAGTATCTGTCAGTTCGTCACCGTTTTTGTCATATATATGCAGAGGAGCGGAAATACTGCCGCTTTGGTCCATACTCGAAACATCTACATCAGCTACCACCCGGTCCAGCTTGCTGATCAAATCTTCCGGTCCTGAAATTGTCACTTTTTCCGGATTTACTGTAAGCTTTCCAACTTCATATCCTGATTCAGGCCTGGTGTTTCCTACGGAAGCAGATATGGTCATAGCCTGGGTTGTAAGATCATCGGTTTCTATAGGAATATTTGCCGGCATAACAGTAATATTTTCATCAGAGACTCCTGGACAGATTACCCGCACAGGTACCATATAAGGAGTTGTATCCATTGATATGATCTGGGTCATGTCTGCTTCTGCAGTAATACTGTCTCTGTCAATTTCTCTGAGCACAGAGCTTTCGGCCTGAATCCTGACCGTTACTGTATCACTGCCTTCTACCAGAAGAGGTATCCGCAGGTCACTGGTAAGATAGGATTCATTCACTATTGTAACCGGCACCTCCCAGTAAGTTTCTGACCTTACAGGATCTTCGATGTTTACTACCAAAAGCCACAACAGAATAGCAACTGCCAGAGAAAGGATTTTCAGAGTAAATTTATTCATCAGATTTCTTTTCATTTTTCACCAAACCCTTCCACAGTCTGCGCTTTACTTTTTCCTGCTTTGTCTTATTCTGTTCTTCTTCCAGAATCTGTCTCAGCTCCTCCTTATTCAGTCCCACATGAATTTCTCCGTTTTTAGTTACAGAGACTCTTCCGGTTTCCTCGGAAACAATGATTGTCAGAGCATCGCTGACCTCACTGATACCCACACCTGCACGATGTCTGGTTCCCAAATTTTTGTTCAACTCCAGATTATCCGACAAAGGAAGATAACAGGTGGCCGATACGATCCTGTCTCCCCGTATGATCACTGCTCCATCATGGAGAGGGGTATTATGTTCAAAAATATTGATCAGCAACTGACTGCTCACAAGAGAGTCCAGTGCAATTCCTGTTCGAATATACTCATTGAGCACTGTTTCTTCTTCAATAACGATCAGCGCCCCTGTCTTTACAGCTCCCATTTCAAAGCTTGCTCTTACAATCTCGTTAGCTGTTCTGTCACTGAATCGTCCTTCTGTCTCTTTTTTGCTGGTATCAAAGGGGATAAGATTGCTGACAATTTTCTTATGTCCTAATTCTTCCAGGGCTTTACGCAGTTCTGGCTGAAAAATAACAAGAATCGCTGTAATTGCATAACCGCCGGCATTGTAAACCAACCATAAAATCGTATTCATTTCCAGCAGAGATGCTATCAATATGAATACTAACACAGTTAAAATACCCTTCAGCAGCGAATATGCCCTGGTATTTCGAATCCACAGCATAAACTGATAGACAAAAAAGGCAATCAGCAGGATTTCCACAATATCATTCCATTGTATATTGTTCGGCAACGTCCACTGCCCTAAATAGTCATGGATAGACTTTAAAAAGCCGCTCACATCACTTCTCCCCCTTTCCTGCCGGAGTTCTCAGAACTACAAGGCCAAAAACATCCAGCATTCTCAATCTCAGAATCTATACTCTATAAGTCTTTTAATGACTCCTCCAACTGTTTTTCGAAGTCAAAAGACTCTCCCTCAACTCTCTCCACAGGAGCGGTTTCCTCATCGTCACTCTTTTCTCCAGGCTCTGAAGAAATATTTTTAATACTCTTTTCTGCTCTGGTTATAAAGGACTTGGGAACAGCTTTTACATAATATACATATTCATCATCTTCAAACTGTGTAATCTCGCTTCTGGAATAATCCACACCCAGAGCTGCAAACTCAATAATGAGTCCCACTACTGCTGCCAAAACTCCTGACAGGATCACACCGCCTATATTAATATTGACATTTAAAAACATTCCGCCCAGAATCATGATCAAAATATATACCACTGCGCCTGCGGCAACACCTATCCTCCAGGAATAATCTGCTGATGTTCTGGAAATCAGGTATACCACCATCAGCACCACAACAAAGGCCAGAATATTCAGCCACATCTCCTGGTTGTTAATAAGGGCATCCAGAAGGATCTGAAATTTCTGGACGGATTCCGTTTCTTTGCCCTGAAGAACTGTACTTCTGTCACTGACTGTTTCCATAAAGTAGTATAAAATCACACCACAACAGGCAGGAACCGCACAGGAAGGGCCTCTCAACAGACCGCTCCCTACTGGAACTGCTGCCGGCATATGGAGTGTAAATGCCGCCGGTGTTAAGATCAGCGCTACATTGTCCTTAGATGTGAATCTCAGGAACAGGATCATAAGGAGCAGAAGGAGCAAAGCTGAAAAAGCCGCTACTTCAACACCTATACCATAACAGTGAGCAATTATCATAATGCACCCCAGAATAGTCATTCCGTTCAAAGGCAGCACAGCACATATCAGTGATAAAATCAAAGTTATAAAAATATTATCTAGAGCCTCTAAAAACCCAAGCGTGGAGTTTATACCCTGAAATACAACAAAAGCAAGAAGGAACTTCAGAAGAGGAAGAATCCAGGTTTCATGCTCCCCGTAAAAATTTTTTATTTTTTGTTTAGTCTCCAATAATGTTGTCACGGTCACCTTCTCCTTCCTGTAATCCTATCATTTCTTTTCTCTTCTCTGTCATATATCTTTTTTATCTGTCCCAGTCCTTTATAATATTCCTGTATTCCTTTCTGAGCTTTTGCATATTTTACTGTACAATAAATATACGTAAGCACACTGTAAACCACCAGCAGGATAATATACCCGCCTAGTGCACCCACTACCAGAAGCGTAAGGTTCATCCGATGTATATTGTTCATCAGATATTCACTTTTATATCCGGCCCATCCTAACAGGAGCAGTCCATAGGCCACGGTGGTAAGAAAAAAATTCTTGATCAAAGCCAGGCCTATGTAATCGCTTCTATAATAATTGCTGATAGCCAGATGCTGCTTTCCCTCACCTGATTCATATGCAGCCAGTTTATGCATTTTCTTTATTTTCTGGACGTCAAGCATAAAATTTCCTCTTTCCTTATATTCTGATACATACTCATACTTACTGCATTATAACATACCCCTGGGAAGTGAATCAAGAGTTTTAGGCCCCAGAGCCGATAGCAATTACCAGAAAATAGACTCTGTCCGCCCCTGCCTTTTTCAGTATTCTTGCAGCCTCGTCCACAGTGGCTCCAGTAGTATAAATATCGTCTACAAGCAATACATTCCCACCCTCCAGTCTGCCTTTGGAAATAAAGGCATTATTCAGATTCGCCTTCCGTTCTGCCGGTCCCAGATCCTTTTGAGGACGGGTATTTACTTTTCGTTTTAATAATTTTTTATCCACAGGCAGAGCCAGTCTTTTTCCCAAAGCTTCTGCTATGAGTTCTGCCTGGTTATACCCTCTCTTTTCCAAGCGTTTTCTGTGAAGGGGTACAGGTACTATAATATCTATTTTCCAACGGCTTATCTGCTCTTTTGCCCAAAGAGCTCCCAGCTCTCCGTAAAATGTTCCATATTCCTGTCGTTTTTCATATTTTAATTTGTATAGGGATTCCTGAAGAAGTGTACTATAGGGAAAAATTCCTATTCCCTGTTCAAAGAAATGTCTTCGGCTGCTACAGTCCCTGCAGTATTCCTGTCCGGGATCACTCAGTGGTCTGGAACACTTATAGCACCTTGGTCCTGTTACAGGTTGCAATTTTTCCCTGCAGCTGTCACAGATTTTCTGTCCCCGGAAGCCGATTATGTTATGACACACTGGGCAGTGCCGGGGATACAGAATATCCAGAAATGTATTCATTATTATTTTTTTATTTTTCACTGAATCTCCCTGATTCTTACGTCCAAAGCTGTATATCGATTTTGTTCCATCTGATTGCTTTCCATATCAAAAAAGGTTCTTTCATCTCCCACAAGAGTCACGCATTTTCTGGCTCTCGTAACAGCGGTGTAAAGGAGATTTCGGTTCATCAGCATCTTAGGACCCTGAAGAAGGGGAATCACTACTGCAGGATACTCACTTCCCTGGGCTTTATGTATGGTAATGGCATAGGCCAGCTCCAGTTCTTCCAGCTGCTTAAAAGAGTATTCCACGAATCTTTTCTCTTCAAATTCAACGGTTACTGTTTCTGCAAACAGGTTAATCTCCCGGATGATTCCAGTATCTCCGTTAAAAACTCCTACTCCCTTTTCAACAGGTATACCGTAGTTTCCCCTGATTTCCCACTCCAGCTGATAATTATTCTTTATCTGCATCACCTTATCACCTTCCCGAAAGAGCCCCTGTCCATGCTCTTTTTCCTTTTTCTCCGCCTCCGGAGGGTTCAAATACTGCTGCAGTATCACATTTAAGCGCTCCACTCCCAGCAGACCCTTTTTCATAGGGGTAAGGACCTGAATCTCATATGGAGAGGCTTCTACATACTTAGGAAGTTTCTTCTGAATCAGAGTTATGACAATACTGATGATCACATTTGCATCATAGCGTTTCAGAAAGAAAAAATCCCTGCTCTTATTGTCAAGTATCACCGGTATTCCCTGGTTGATCTTATGAGCGTTCACCACAATATCGCTCTGGGACGCCTGCCGGAAGATTTTCACCAGTTCTACCACTGGAAACTGCCCGGAAGAGATAATATCTTTCAGTACGCTTCCTGGTCCTACACTTGGGAGCTGGTTTACGTCTCCCACCAGGATCAGGCGGGTTCCGGAAACAATTGCAGAAAGAAGGGCATGCATCAGAAATATATCTACCATAGACATTTCATCAATGATGATCACATCTGCCTCCAGAGGATTCTGGGCATTTCTCTCAAATCGGATGCTCTCCTGAGCCTGTTCAGGACCGCCGCTCAGTTCAAGAAGCCGATGTATGGTCTTCGCCTCATACCCGGTGGCCTCCGTCATCCTCTTAGCGGCTCTGCCTGTAGGCGCCGCCAGACATATATCCAGTTCTTCCATTTCAAAGTACCGGATAATGGCATTGATCGTAGTAGTCTTACCAGTCCCCGGACCTCCTGTGACAACCAAAAGTCCATTTTTCACTGCTTCCCGTACTGCCTCCTGCTGTTTTTCATCCAGCTCTATTCTGGCAGCTCTCTGTATCCTCTGAATCTTTTCATCCAGGATGTCCTCCTGCACAGTATCCTGAAGGTTTAATGTATGGAGCATCTGGGCTACATGAAGCTCTATCTGATAATAGGAAGAAGCATACACTGCCAGTTCTGCCGGCTTTCCTTCTCTGCATATCTCCCGGATCACTATCTTTCTGTCAATGGAAAGATCCGTCAGATGTTTCTCCATATATTCTTGTTCTACTCCCAGCAGCTCTTTGGCCCGGCCAAGCAGTACTTCTTTTGGCAGATAAACATGGCCTTCTCCTGATGCCTGAAGTAATATGTATAGAATACCGCTTCTGATGCGGTAATCTGAATCTGTATGGATTCCAATCCTGGCGGCAATCTCATCTGCGATCTTAAAACCTACCCCGGGAATGTCCTCTGCCATTTTATAGGGATTCTCTTTCAGTATTCCGTACATCTCCTGCCCATACTGCCGGTATATTTTCATTCCCAGGTTCTGAGTAATCCCATATTGCTGGAGGAACATCATGGCCCTTCTCAGATCCGCTTTTTCTTCCACCTGTTCTGCAATCTCTCTTGCCTTTCTTTCACTGATCCCTTTCACTTCCGCCAGTCTTTCCGGTTCTTCCTCAATGATCCGCAGCGTATCATCTCCAAACTTTCTTACGATTCTGGCCGCAAGGGCCGCTCCGATCCCCTTAATAGCGCCTGACCCCAGATAGCGTTCCATTGCCAGAGAATCCTGTGGTATCACAGACTCATAGGAGCTTACAGAAAACTGCTTTCCGTAGGAAGGATGTCTTGTATAAACGCCTTTTGCCCGTATGGTCTCACCTTCATTAAGAAAGCGGAAAGTTCCCACACAGGTTATTTCCTCTCCCTCTGAAACCAGACAGGCCACTGTATATCCATTATCCCGATTCTGAAATATGATATGGTCTACATATCCTTCTATTGTTTCTTCCACACTTCTTCCCTTCCATACCGTGTTTTAAGATTATTTTCCTTCCAGCTTACTCATAAGCTCCATATACTGACCAGTACCGATAGCCACTGCAAGGGCCGGCTCCTCTGCGACTACAGTATTAATCCCTGTTTCTTCCTCGATCAGCTGCTCCAGTCCTCCCAGAAGGGCCCCGCCACCGGTAAGGACAATTCCTCTCTCCGCCACATCAGCAGCAAGTTCCGGCGGAGTTTTTTCAAGAATACTGTGTATAGTCTCCATAATCTGAGTTGCAGCGTCTTTTAAAGCCTCTCTGATTTCTTCGGAAGTTATCGTAATACTTTTGGGAAGGCCGGTAATGGTGTCTCTTCCCTTTACCTCCATGGTCTTTGGTTCCGGCTGGGAATATACAGTGCCAATCTGGATTTTAATATCCTCTGCAGTACGTTCACCGATCATCAGATTATGTTTCTTTCTCACATAGCGCATAATGGCCTCGTCAAAGTTATCCCCTGCCACCTTGATGGAAGTGGAAACTACAGTTCCTCCAAGGGAGATAACTGCCACATCTGTAGTTCCTCCTCCGATGTCTACGATCATATTCCCAAAAGGCTTGGTGATGTCAATGCCAGCGCCTATGGCTGCTGCAATAGGCTCTTCAATAATAGATACTTCTCTGGCTCCTGCCTGATAAGTAGCTTCTTCCACCGCCTTTTTTTCTACCTCTGTAATTCCGCTGGGGGCGCAGATGCTGATCCGGGGCTTCCGAAATGCCCTTTTTCCTATGGCTTTAGATATGAAGTACTTCAGCATCTTTTCCGTAACCTCATAGTCAGAGATCACTCCCTGGCGCAGCGGGCGCACTGCCACAATATTTCCCGGCGTCCTGCCTATCATCTGACGTGCCTCTTCCCCTACAGCTCTGATCTTATTGCTGTCTTTATCATATGCAACTACGGAAGGCTCTTTCAGCACAATCCCCTTTCCTTTGGCGTATACCAGGATACTGGCTGTGCCTAAATCGATTCCAATATCTGAAGCTGCCATTTACACTGCCCCTTTCTAATTTTCTGTTATTCAACATTCAACATTTATTATATCCAACTTGTCCCTCGTTGAAAAGGGCCAATCATCTCAAATATTTTGACACATAACGACCCGTATAGGAAAGAGGATTTTTCGCAATCTCCTCAGGAGTTCCGCTGGCAATAACTGTGCCTCCCTGATCTCCCCCCTCCGGGCCTATATCAATAATATAATCCGCTGTCTTGATCACATCCAGATTGTGTTCAATTACCACTACTGTATTTCCTCCCTCTGACAGTCTTCGGAGGATTTCTATAAGCTTGTGCACATCTGCAAAGTGCAGACCTGTAGTAGGCTCGTCCAGAATATAAATTGTCTTGCCCGTTCCTCTTTTACTCAGTTCTGTAGCCAGTTTGATACGCTGAGCCTCGCCGCCTGAAAGCTCTGTAGAAGGCTGTCCCAGTCTGATGTAAGAAAGGCCCACATCATACAAAGTCTGGATCTTCCTCTTAATAGAAGGGATATGGTCAAAGAATTCCAGAGCCTCTTCTACTGTCATATTCAGAACATCATAGATACTTTTCCCTTTGTATTTTACCTCAAGGGTTTCCCTGTTATACCTTTTTCCATGGCACACCTCACAGGGGACATATACATCAGGAAGGAAATGCATCTCAATTTTCAGGATTCCGTCACCGCTGCAGGCCTCGCACCTGCCGCCCTTTACATTAAAGCTGAATCTGCCTTTTTTATAGCCTCTGGCTTTTGCATCAGAAGTAGCGGCAAACAAGTCCCTGATCTGGTCAAAAACTCCTGTATAAGTTGCCGGATTAGAACGAGGGGTACGCCCGATAGGGGACTGGTCAATATTGATCACCTTGTCAAGCTGCTCTACGCCTTCAATACATTTATGTTTGCCGGGAATGGTCCTGGCATGGTTCAGCTTTCTAGCAAGGCTTTTATATAATATCTCATTGACCAGAGAACTTTTCCCAGAACCGGATACGCCGGTGACACAGGTCATCACTCCCAAAGGAATCTTTACATCTATATTTTTCAGATTGTTTTCCGCCGCTTTTCTTATGGTCAGATATCCTGTTGGCTTTCTCCGTTCCTTTGGAACGGGAATCTTCTTCTTGCCGCTCAGATACTGGCCGGTGATGGAGTTAGGATTTTCCATGATCTCTTCTGCCGTACCGATAGCCACCAGTTCCCCTCCATGTTCTCCCGCACCGGGCCCGATATCTACGATACAATCTGCCTCTCTCATGGTATCCTCATCATGTTCCACCACAATCAGAGAATTGCCCAGATCCCGCAAATGCTTTAAGGTCGCCAGAAGCTTGTCATTATCCCTCTGGTGGAGGCCAATACTGGGCTCATCCAGAATATAAGCTACCCCTACCAGCCCGGATCCAATCTGGGTGGCCAAGCGGATTCTCTGTGCTTCTCCTCCTGACAAAGTACCTGTGGCTCTGGACAAAGTCAGATATTCCAGCCCTACATTGACCAGAAATCCTACTCGGGCCCGAATTTCCTTCAGCACCTGCTCTCCGATCATTTCCTGGGTAGGCGTCAGTTTCAGCTCATCCATGAATCTCTGGAGACTGCTGATAGAAAGAGAAGTTACCTCATGGATATTTTTATCTCCCACAGTTACCGCCAAGGCCTCAGGCTTCAAACGTTGTCCCTTGCAGGAAGGACAGGGTGTAATCCTCATAAAAGTTTCATACTCCTGTTTTATAGAATCTGACCCGGTTTCCTTATAGCGTCTTTCGACATTTTTAATAAGGCCTTCAAAAGCCACGTCATAAACCCCTTCTCCACGCTGGCCTTTGTAATGTACCTTTACTTTTTTCCCATCAGTTCCATGTATAAGAATATCCTGGACTTTCTGGGGATATTGTTCAAAGGGAGTGTTCAGGTCAAATCCGTATTCTTCTGCTAAAGCATCCAGGATTGCCCTGCTAAAACTCCCTTTATCTGTACAGGACTGCCAACCCAGGACTGTAATTGCTCCTTCCTGTATACTTAGAGTTTTATCTGGTATCATCAGATCTACATCAAATTCCATCTTATACCCCAGGCCATAGCAGGAAGGGCAGGCCCCGAAAGGATTGTTAAAGGAAAAGCTCCGAGGCTCGATTTCATCAATACTGATTCCACAATCCGGGCAGGCAAAGCTCTGGCTGAAATTCAGGATATTCCCATCCATAGTATCCACCATCAGACGGCCCTCTGCCAGATTCAGCACCGTTTCAATAGAATCTGTGAGACGTTTCTCTATTCCTTCTTTTACAATAAGGCGGTCCACCACGATCTCGATGTTATGTTTTTTGTTCTTATCCAGCTGGATCTCTTCGCTGAGCTCATAGAGGTTTCCGTCAATCTGAACCCTCACATATCCGCTTTTTCTGGCCTGTTCCAGGAGTTTGGCATGAGTTCCTTTCCTTCCTCTTACCACAGGAGCCAGAAGCTGGAGTCTGGTCCTCTCAGGAAGCTTCATAAGCTGGTCCACCATCTGATCCACTGTCTGTTTTTTTATCTCACGTCCGCATTTCGGACAGTGGGGAATACCGATCCTGGCATAAAGAAGACGGAAATAATCATAGATTTCCGTCACTGTCCCTACCGTAGAACGGGGATTTCGATTCGTTGATTTCTGGTCAATCGATATTGCCGGAGAAAGTCCCTCGATACTTTCCACATCCGGTTTTTCCATCTGCCCTAAAAACTGCCGGGCATAGGAAGAAAGAGATTCCATATATCTTCTCTGTCCTTCTGCATAGATCGTGTCAAAAGCCAGTGAACTTTTTCCTGAACCGCTGAGCCCCGTCAGTACCACCAGCTCATTTCTGGGAATATCCACATCCAGATTTTTTAAATTATTTTCATTAGCACCTCTAATTTTTATAAACTGTCTGGGCTGCATTTTCACTGCCATATTCATTCCTCACTATCTTTTCTATATTATCTTCTTTTCCCGCCCCATTACACTGTAAAGCAGGGAGCCAGACGAATATTCCTGTTCTTTTACATAAGTGCAATTAGCAAGTCCGTATTTTGGTTATTTATTGTTTGCTGTACCAGTATATCATATACGTCTGGTTAATTCAAACATTTGTTCTGTTATCTGTTTAAAAAGTAAATATTCAGCCATATGTCTTAGAAATGCTGCAAAAAATGGAGCTGCCCTAGAGCAGCTCCAAAAACCCCTACCTTTCCTTTGGTTCCTTACCACAGGATGAACATATATACTGCATGATATCTCTTCTCGTCACAATACCAATAAAATTCTTCTGGTCATCTACAACGGGAACAAAATTCTGCCGCATAGCTTTTTCCATCAGATCCTCCATATCAGAGTCCACTCTTACAGGAGCATAATCCATGCGTCTTTTAAAGGAAGTAATTGGGACATCCTCAGCGGCTTTCATATTCAGCGAACTGCGGTTTCTAAGTCCCCATAATATATCTCCTTCTGTAAGTGTCCCTACATATTTGCCCCTATCATTGATAATGGGGATACAGGAATATCTGTGGGCTTCCATTTTCTCCAGAGTCTGACCCAGTGTATAAGAATCATGTATATATGTAACGTCTTCCTTGGGGGTAAGAAAAAATAGTATGTTCATAATACCCTCCACATAATTTACTCTTTTTCTATTCTGACACATTCGGAGGAAGAAATCCAGTGAAAAGCTATAAACATTTATAAAAAATCTATTAATAACTTTCAGGTCAGTTTTATCAGTCAAAAATAAAATCTGAGAGCACTTGATTGCTTACCAGAATTCCTGCCTGGGAAAGCCGTATTCTGTCCTTGGATGCCTCCAGCATCCCATTTTCCAGATGTTTCTCCAGGGCTTTTTCATAGACCATATCCAGTTCTCTCCCGAAGGTCCTGCGGAATTCTTTTCTGGATACTCCTTCTGTTTTTCTCAGGCCCAGAAACATAAATTCTTCCATCTGGCGAGGTTCTTCCAGAAATTCCACCTCTTCCCGAAGTCTTTTGGGATTCTGGCTGCCCTCTATATATTTTTCCCAGTCTCTGGTATTAGACATCCGGATATTATGGACCATAGAAGCAGCTCCCAGCCCCAGCCCCAAATAATCTTTCCTCTCCCAGTAACGCAGATTATGCCGGGACTTCCTGGATGGTCTGGCGTAATTAGATATTTCATACTGCTCAAAGCCATGTTCTTTTAAATACTTCCCTGTCCACAGATAAATTTCTCTGGAGGTCTCTTCATCCGGCAGAAGCTCCTCATGCTCTCCATATTTCTCATAAAATTCTGTTCCCTTTTCAATGATCAGCTGATATACGGAAATATGTTCCAGAGGCGTTTCCTGAAGGATTTCCAGTTCTTCTTTCCATTCTTCCAGCGTCTGTCCGGGAAGAGAGGAAATCAAGTCTGCACTGATATTATCAAAGCCAGCCTCTCTGGCCATTCTGTAGCTGTCCAGAAAGTCTCCATAGGTATGGATTCTCCCCAAAAGCTTCAGGTTCTCATTTTTCACAGACTGGAGTCCAATACTCAGACGGTTGATCCCCAGCTCTCTATACAACAGCAGCTTTTCTTTCTGGGCGGTTCCCGGATTCATCTCCAGGGTAATTTCCGCATCTTTTTCTACCCGGAAGGTATCCCGGATTTTCTTCAGTATCCTTTCTGTCTGTTCTCCTTCAAGAACAGAAGGTGTCCCTCCGCCAAAAAACACCGTAGAAACCCGGTAGTCTTTGGCAAATTCACTGTAACTGCTGATTTCTTTTTCCAGGGCCTGAACATAAGCCTCTCTCTCTTCATCGCTGCCTTTCCAGGAGAGGAAATCGCAGTATGCGCATTTCTTTACGCAGAATGGGATATGAATATATAGTCCTAAATCTTTTTTCATGATAATTCTCCCAGAGCTTATTTATCGTCCAGTTTCAGCACGCTCATAAAGGCTTTCTGCGGAATCTCCACATTACCGATCTGGCGCATCCTCTTCTTTCCTTCCTTCTGTTTTTCCAGCAGCTTTCTCTTACGGGAAATATCACCGCCGTAACACTTGGCAAGTACATCTTTCCTCAGCGCCTTTACTGTCTCTCTGGCAATGATCTTGCTTCCGATTGCCGCCTGAATAGGAATCTCAAAAAGCTGTCTTGGGATTTCTTCTTTCAGCTTTTCGCACATCTTTCTGCCTCTGTCATAGGCAGAACCGGAGAACACAATAAAGGACAATGCGTCTACTTCTTCTTTATTTACCAGAATATCCAGCTTCACCAGGTCGCTCTGCTCATATCCAAGCATCTCATAGTCAAAAGACGCATAACCTCTGGAGCGGGATTTCAGAGCATCAAAAAAGTCGTAGATAATCTCATTAAGAGGCAGGTGGTAATGAAGAAGAGCTCTGGTGGTCTCCATATATTCCATTCCCTGGTACTGTCCTCTTCTCTCCTGGCAAAGCTCCATAATGGGACCGATAAACTCTGTGGTCACCATAATCTCCGCTTTTACCATAGGCTCTTCCATATATTCAATCTCTGAAGGATCTGGAAGATTGGATGGATTTGTCAGTTCTATTACTTCTCCGTTAGTCTTGTGAACCTTGTAGACAACCCCTGGAGCTGTCGTTACCAGGTCCAGGTTATATTCCCTTTCCAGTCTTTCCTGGATGATCTCCAGATGAAGGAGTCCCAGAAAACCGCAGCGGAAGCCAAAGCCCAGAGCTATAGAGGTCTCTGGTTCAAAAAACAGTGAAGCGTCGTTAAGCTGCAGTTTTTCCAATGCATCTCTCAGATCTTCATACTTGGCCCCGTCTGCCGGATATACACCGCAGAATACCATGGGATTTACTTTCTTATAACCGGGAAGAGGTTCCCCACAGGGATTTTCCTCATCTGTGATAGTATCTCCCACCCGGGTATCCTTTACATTTTTAATGCTGGCAGTAATATAGCCTACCATTCCTGCTGAGAGCTCCTCACAGGAAATCAGCTGTCCGGCGCCGAAATAGCCTACTTCCACTACTTCTTCCACTGCTCCTGTAGCCATCATACGGATCTTGGTACCTTTCTTCACTGTTCCTTCCATAATCCTGCAGAATACGATAACGCCTCGGTAGGAATCATAGATAGAATCAAAGATCAGAGCCTGAAGAGGATTATCCGGACTCCCTTTCGGCGCCGGCACTTTCTTTACGATCTGCTCTAATACTTCATCAATATTCAGTCCTGTTTTAGCTGAAATCTGAGGGGCATCCTGAGCTTCAATTCCGATCACATCCTCGATTTCGTTGATCACCCTTTCCGGTTCTGCACTTGGCAGATCGATCTTGTTGATTACCGGAAACACATCCAGGTCATGGTCCAGGGCAAGATACACATTTGCTAAAGTCTGGGCTTCAATCCCCTGGGCAGCATCCACTACAAGAATCGCTCCGTCACAGGCTGCCAGACTTCTGGACACCTCATAGTTGAAGTCCACGTGTCCCGGCGTATCGATAAGATTAAAAATATATTCCTCTCCGTCTTTTGCCTTATAAACCGTACGGACAGCCTGGGATTTGATCGTAATTCCTCTTTCCCGTTCCAGATCCATATTATCCAGAACCTGTGACTGCATCTCCCGTTCTGTAAGCAGACCGGTCCTTTCAATAATACGATCCGCCAGGGTGGATTTCCCATGGTCTATATGTGCAATAATACAAAAATTACGGATTTTGTTCTGGTCTATTGCAGGCATAAATGTTCCTCCTGTAAGTATATATCTTCTCTCATTATAATCTAAAATCTATACATTTAATATTTTTAACGTATGCTCTATTCCCTTTTCTGCCGGATAATTTCCTACCCATCCTAATGACTCTATTTTTCTGCTGTCTAAAACCTGTCGTTCTATAGGAGAGCGTTCCTGAAGCGCTGTCAGGTCAGGGTTCTCAAAAACCACCTTTCGTCCTGAAAACTCAGCAACCAGTCTGGCAAACTCAGCAATTGTTAATCTTGAATCTTTATTTGCTATATTATAGGCTTCTCTTGGAGCCCCATTCAGCAAAATCGTCAGAAGCGCTGAAACACAGTCTGCCACATAGCAGTATGACCGCATCTGGTTTCCAGCACTTTTTAAAATAATATCTTCCCCTTTCAGGGCATTTCTTATAAATTGTGCTGTCGCCCTATTATCTCTGTCTGACATGTTAGGGCCATAGGTGTGACAGGGTCGGGCAATCACCACATCCAGACCATACTGCTGACTATAAGAACAGCATAGGGTTTCCGCTGCCCTTTTTCCCGACGGATAACAAGAGCGAGGCTCTAAAATATTTATATATCCGCTGTAATCCTCGGAAAATTCTTTTTCCAAAGAATTTCCCTGTCCATATATTTCTCCTGAAGATACATATAGAAATCTTTTTGCTCTATGCTCTCTTCCATACTCCAGCAGCCGATAAGTTCCCAGCACATTGCTCATTAAAGTTTCTACCGGTTTCTCCCGGAAGGCGGCGGGATGCGCATTACTTGCTCCGTGTACTACATAATCTACATCAGCATTAAGTTTTAATGATTCATTGATATCTCCCTCAATAAAAATTAAATTTTCTGTTTTTACTCCACAGAAACGTTCCTGGAGCCGCTCCCTATCCCTTCCCAGTGCATAAACTGTAATATTGGTATCTGAAATTTTGTTGGCAGCAAGGAACAGATCCACCATATAGGAACCAATCAGCCCGGTAGCCCCGGCAATCAGTACAGAAGAACCATTTAACTTATTCCAGTCCTTAACCTGCTTCATTGCCTGTTCTAAATCCGCTTTATATACTTGACTGTCATATAAAAAATGCATTATCCTTACTCTCCGTTACAATTATGGTTTGTCAGTCTTTCAGCCAGTCTGCCCTTTTTGCCAGCAAAAGGGCCTTAAATATATCAATGTCATCCACTGTAGTCAGTTTAATATTTTTTTCTGATCCCATAGAAAAATGAACCTGTTCTCCCATTTCAATCATCAAAGTACAGGACGCAACGGAATTTGTTATTCCCTTTTTAAGTGCTCTCCTGTGCAGATCGCAGATTTTTCCCAGGGGAAAGCCCTGGGGTGTCTGAGTTCTTTTTAAATGATCTCTTGGATAACTTCCCGTAGAAGATAAGCCATCTTCTGTTTGAAGCATTGCCTCAGCACAGGGAATAGTCGCTATAGCACAGCCGAATTTTTTTGTCTTCACTATACAGTCTGAAATGATATCCGCTGAAACCATAGGACGTATGGAATCATGAATCAGCACAATATCTTCAGGTCCATAGTGTTTTTCTAATTCAAACACGCCATTTCTAATAGAATCCTGGCCATTTTTTCCTCCTGGGACTACATATTTCAGTTTTTCAATATTAAACTGTTTTGCATAGGCCCACAGGACCTGTTCCCAGCCTTCAATACATACTACTGCAATCGCGTCAATGTCTGCATGTCTCTGAAAAGCCTCCAATGTGTAAATAATAACTGGTCTTTCATTAACTGACAGAAATTGTTTTGGAATACTCTGATGCATCCTTGCTCCAGATCCCCCCGCTATGATAAGCGCTATATTTGCCATAATCCTTTCTCCTTTATAGTAAAAGCTGAATACTCTATTATCACTGACAATATGTTAAAAAGAACTGGTCATACATAGTTCCATGTGCAAGCCACAAAATAATCAAAAGCATAATTGTATTATATGTGGTTTCCCTGTAATTTGTCTCAATTTTTTTTGTATAAAAAATCATATAGGCCGGTATTATCAACGGAATATAGTACCTTGCCTGCACTCCCAAGATGTGCATATTGCCAACCGGCGTAAAAACAATATAAAGAGCCGACCACACAAGCCCCAAAGTTCCTACAACAATCAAGGTCATAATTACTTTAAATCTAACTATATTCTTTTTTGAAGCAGGAAATACTGGTTTTTTTTCTGTCAAAGCAATTCCTAAGCATAAAAGGCTTACCGCTCCCTCAAAAGGATGTGTTCCTGCGTAAGGAATCGTAGATAGCGCAGAAGCATTAAAAATATATCCATTTAACGAGCTAATAACATCTGTAATAAAAATTTGAATATATGAAAATGGCTGACTTAATACAAGGCCCATCTGCTGAGCCACATCTGTAGCACCTCCTCGTGAGTCTGCTTCAACACCGCCACTTGCAGCTGGAATTAACAAAGTCATAATCATAATCATACAAACAACTATTAAAAACGTTTTACACAAAATCATGTGTCTTTTAGTTTTAAATTTCTTTTCTGGTAAAGCAATCAACGATGCAAGAAGAGGAATATAGACAGGTTTTGGGCAGCTGCCAATAATAAATAAAATTGCTATAAATACTGTTTTTTTCCACGAAAATATCCTTTCTTCCTGAAAATATTCAGCAATAACCATTGCCATTCCTAAGACCAAAAAACCAATAACAACTATATCATAAGTATAACTCGTTGATTGAATCATAAGTGTAGGCATAAGCGATACTGATGTAAGAAATTTTTTCCCTACTGGAATAATTTTTATCGCCCAGTATATTAGCAGTGTATACAAAAGCAGATTTGCAATTTTACCCGCTATAAACTGTTCATAAAAAGGAAGTCCTAAATATTTTACTACTTTTATAGCTAAAGCCATATGCAACTCGCCTACTGCATTTAATGTATATGCGTCTCTTTCATATGTTTCTACAGCCCCGTTATGATGAGAATTCAAATACTGAATTTGCATAGCCTTCTCTTCTTTTGATAAAAATGGAGCTCTATTCTCTTGTTCCGGGTAATAATATAAATAAGCTTCAGACTCTGTTCTATCGGCAGTGCCATTTTCAAACCAATCAAAAGCTTTAGCAAAATGTATATGTTCATCCCAAGTTGTACATTCAGGCGGCTGGATAGCAATAAAAAGCATCCCACAACATAAAGATAACAATAGAAATCCCTTTTCTATATGTGCAGCTATGATTTTTCTAAAGCAGAAAATGGATAATACAATAAAAATAAAAACGCCAATATAAGCCACACGATACCAATTCCAGTCCCAACTGTTATCTACTACTATATTACTTATTTCCACATTCTCAGGTACTTCAATAAAAATTTCTGTGACATAATCTTTTAAATTAATTACTGTTTCGTTGAGATTCTTCCGACTAAAGTCCTGAATTTCGGCAGTGATAGGCGCATTATACACATCCTTGGTATGAATCGTGATATATGCTGTAAAATCTTCGTCTGTGCTATAAGCATAACACAGCTTATTGATAAATCTCTCGTCTATTGTAATATGAATCTGTTTTAGTACCGTTAAATCTTTCGAAGCACTATTTACATTCTTTTCTGCCTCTGCATCATCTACTTTCTCTCCTTCTACTGTTTGTGTTATCTGCATATGGGTGCTGTCTATTTCTTCCGTTCCAATCTCATTTCCACCTTTTAGGGCCCGTCTGCAGATATTTAATTCATATAGTCCTTCTCCCACAATTCCTGCTAAAAAGCCAATTAATAGCAAAACCACTAGTAAAATCAAACCATTAAATCGCTTTTGCTCTTTCTTTTTTAATTTCATTGCCTATTCCTTCCCCTTTTCTTGGCGTTCCAGTATTTCGTTCATCAGAGCTATTTCCTGAGTCAATTTTTTTATTTTGTTTGACATTTTCGAAACTGTGGCCGATAACGAAAAAATAATGGGCAGTGTAAAACAAAATCCGGCAAAAAACAGCATATTAACAGGCTGGCTTATCCCCAGAAAGTGCGCCAGCCATTGGCTGATCTGAGGAAAACCGGCAAATATAATAATCCCCAATCCTAAGAGCAGCCACAAAAGGCTGTATTTAAGCTCTATTCCTTTTGTCCTGATTTTATTAACTATATAGACTATTGCAATAAGCATCGCAAGAATTATTAGAATCTGAATTTTTATATTCATTTTTTTCCTCCCCTGATCTTTTCAAACAAAATAGCAAGGGTTACTTTAATCATATAATATACTGATTTCTTCATGGAAATGGAAGAAACTCCACCTAACCTTTTTCTCATAATTACAGGAATTTCTTTTACCTTGCAGCCCTGACATAATATTGTAACTACACTTTCCGGTTCAGGATAGTCCTTGGGATAATTATAGGCAAATTCTTTCATAACCTTTCTATTCACCATTCGGAGACCAGACGTAGGGTCTGTAATTCTAGTGCCTGTGAGCAGCTTTATGAGCCCACTGAAATATCGTATTCCCACTCTGCGCATCCCCGATGATTGGAATCCTCTTTTTTCAATAAATCTTGAACCGATAACCATGTCCAACTTTTCTCTTTCCATGCATTCCGCCATACTATTCAAAAAAGCTGGATCATGCTGGCCATCACCGTCTACCTGGACAGCCAGATCATAGCCGTTTCTCCATCCATATAAATACCCTGTCTGAACAGCTCCGCCGATTCCAAGGTTTACTGTTAAGTGTACTGTATTAAAATGATTTTTTCTGCATATTTCTCCCGTGTTATCGGTTGAACAGTCATTAATAATGATATAATCAAAATCCGGTGCATACTTTTCTATTTCACGAACTGTATATTCAATACAGGCGCTCTCATTGTATGCAGGAATGATAATCAGTTTTTTCATTCTTTTCTACCTTTCTCTGGCAAGTCCATGTACTTTTTGAGCTGTCTTATCCCATGTAAACATAATATTTACCCTTTTTTTCGCCTTCTCTGCAGCCTGTATTCTTTTATCAGGATATTGCAAAGAAGCATCTATGGCTTCCTGGATACTTTGGACCTCTGTATTTTTCAAAATAGTCCCATAAGATTCATCCTGGATCAGCTCCCGGGAACCACCCCTGTCAGTAGTGATCACATAACAGCCCGCCGCTGCCGCCTCCAAAACAGCGGTAGGAAATCCTTCCGGATAGTCAGTAGGAAGACAATATACATCTGCCTGCCCCAGAAGTGAAGCAATCTCTTCAAAATCCAGCCTGCCAAGAGGTATGATAGCATCATCTGCAGCTGTCTGAACTTTTTCCATTTCTTCACCATCACCAGCAATAAACAGACATATTTTCCATTTTTTACGCAGTTCCTGCACAGCCTCAATTAATTTAAAAATACCTTTTTCTTTAATCAGGCGCCCAGTATATACAATTACTGCAGTATCCTGAGAAACATCAAATTCTTTTCTAAAATTTCTTTTAGGCTCCTCAGCAATATTTTGGATGCTAACCGCATCTACCGCATTATATAAAACCCCTTTCGCTTTTATATGGAAATGTCCCAGCCATTTGCAGCATGCCCTGGACACACCATAGTAGTCCTTACACAAAAGCTTGTCTCCAGTGGTAATAACATGCTCTACAAAAGCAAATAGCGTATCAGGCATCTTTTTCCCTATAGTCATATGACTGGTTCCATGATCAAGAATTATGCCTTTTATGTTATTCCTTTTGGCAAACCATCCACCAAGCAACGTATGAGGATAAAACCTGGCATTGATCAAAACCAGATCAAAATCTCTGTCAGATAACTTTTTATAAAGTGCAAAAAATTCCCTGTTAAACTTTGTCACAGGGTACCGGCCATCCATCAGATTATAGCACGGCAGCCGCAGAACCTCTATCCCATCCATGATCTCATAATTTTTTTCTTTTACATCATTGCAGGTAACAATCATTACCTCATCTCCCAGCCTGATCAAAGCTTTGGATAAATTATATGTGTATCTTTCTATTCCTCCAAGATACGGAAAATAATGGGAAGCAAATATACATATTTTACTCATATTTTTCCTCACGTTTTTTTCTGTCCTTTACCAGATAAAACACAAAAAAGAGAATAAACATCAGCGACATAAATCCTATAGATACTGTATAGCTGACCGTAGCTCCCATAATTTCATATTTTCTGGTGAGATAGGGCGTAATAATATAAGTAAGTACAACTGTAAGTCCACAACAGATAAATGTGCTGTATTGATGGCGCATAATGATAATTCCATACTGATAAAGCTGATACATTGCAGTAAATCCTCCGCTGACTAAAATCAGGCACAATGCCCCCTTATACTCAGCAAGATCCACTCCAAATAAAAAGCTTAAGCTAGGTACCCCAACAAGATAAGCGCCTATAATACATATTGTGGTGGCAGCTGCGATAACCAGCATCTGCCGAAGAATCAGCTTTAAAAATCCAGAAATGTCCTGTTTGACATATTTCTCTGCCAGAACGGAAATGATGGGTTTTAACACGAAAGAAGCGAACATATTAACCACAAATGCCATCATATATAGTACTGTAAAAATACCAAGGACCTCGGAACTATAATACTTTTCCAACGCGTATTTTGGTGCATTTATGATATATGCATTTAAAAATGCATTCACAAACAGCGGAAATCCTTCTATCAAAAGGGCCCCCTGGGTTTTCCAGGAAGTTTTGAAAGATATTCCGCCAAATTCTCCTATGATCTGACTGTCTAAATAAAGAATCATAACGAGATATACAGTTGCAAGGGCAGTCAGTCCCCAGAACACACTTCCCGTGATAAATAAGGTCACTAAAAATACGCCCAAATACGTCAGTGTCTTTATAACGACTCCTTTACAGGAAATATCATAGCGTCCTTTTTGCTGATACCGGCCTTCCAGTACATCTGATATGGCTTCTACTGCTCTAAATATAACAGCTGCCATAATAGCCGCCATCTTTACCACATTGTAGTTTCCCAAAGTTATCCAGAAAACGCCTGCTATCAACATGGCAGACACTGTAATTACCCTAAGCATGCAGTAGTCACTGAATTTATATTTTTCCGTAACATCTGAGACCTGAAAGGTTCTGATATTATAAAATCCAATGGTTACAAGCTGATTTCCCACAGCCAATGCCAAAGATAAAATCCCAGCCTGTCCTACTCCTATATATTTCGATGTTGTCATCTGCATGATAAACGAACTTCCAGCATATATTATTCCAGCTAAAACCGTCCAGATATAAGTCTGCTTCATACTGTGCTCAGATGACATAAAGAATTTTTTTATCATAAATCAGCAAATACCTCTCCAAAATCCAGCTCTTCCGGCGCATGATTATGTCTCTGATCCTCCGGAGGCAGTTCCATATAATCTTTCCCATATCTTCTTTCCAGGTATTTCTCTACATGACATGGAAATCTCAACTGAATATCTTCAAATTTTCTTTTAACTGTAGGGAAAATATCCTCTTTATTGATCACACTGGTATATGGCGTAGGATCAAAAAGATAAGCCACCCTTTTAGTATGTACTTTTCTGTACCGCATTGCGGCTTTTAACGCTCTTTTATAAAAAAGCCCCGTAGGGATATGCAGAGTTTTCAATACCCCATGTGCCAGTCCAGAGACCAGCAACGTAAGTTTCGCCTTCCATCCGGCTACATATATAGTAGGTGCCCCTACCTGCCGCAGCACCATAAGTTTTCCCCATGTCCAGGCGCTTATGGCTTGTTTTCTCAGAGCCTTTGTATCATCAGCTACATTATCAAAGCAAAATACATCTATAGCAATCCCTATATCCAGCCCTAATTTCTGCATCTCTTCATTTTTAAACACTGTTCCCGTGCGATACCATTTTGTAAGAATAACAGGGAAGTCCGAATTCGTATCAGCATTGACTATTCCATATCGATTTCCATATTCTGTCTCCGCGACTTCCAAAAAGCGCTCATAATCATCTCTTGTCATTCCTATATCGATATCATCATCCCAAGGTATAAATCCTTCATGTCTCACACCGCCAAGTGCAGTGCCGCCACATACAAAATAGTCAATAGAATATTTGTCACATAATGCATCAAAATCTTTTAATATTTCTATTTCTGCTTTCTGCAATTTCTTTAGTACATCAGGATCATATTCTCTATATAACATCTTTAACCCTCTTTTGGTCCCTTTCACATTTCTTTATAATGCTCATACTGTTCAGAATACCATATTTTTTCTTGTTTTTCCAGCCCTTTTCAATTCACGTCCCCGTCAAGACTTTATTCAGCACATCCGCCAGCGGCTCCATGGCATTCATCTCTTCCTCCACTGTATTTGTCTGAGCGCCGCATTCTACCAGCAGGGTCTTAGGCCGCAGATGGAGATTGTACCGATATCCTCTAAGATAAATGGTCCGGGCAAAATCCGGGTAATACTTTTCGCAGGCCAGCATCATCTGAAGAGAAAAAGCCAGATTATCCTGGATATAAGGGTTCGGAAGATAAGTAATCTCTCCATTTTGCTTTGTTCTGCTCAGACCGTTAAAGAACATGACCTTTGCAGTCTGCTTTCCATCTACCTCTGTTACCAGCCTCTGATTGTCTGCCACTCCGTCCCGGTGAAGGTCAATGACCACTTCTATGCTGGGATTTTCCTCCAGGACCTGGCTTATCCGTTCCTGGGCATAATTATAGGCCTGGTTTCTGTCCAGCTTTCCATCTACAATATCAAAAGTATCTGTCACATGTATCACGTTATATCCATAAGTTTCTTTCAGGATTTTGGTAAGATAGGCTCCCACCCCTACAATGGTAGTATTAGTATCCCCTGGTACAGAATCAATAAACTCTTCCTGAGAATGGGTATGATAGATCAGGATCTGAGGCTGGTCATTGCCTGTCTTCATCCGCAGGTCCATCTGTACCAGCTCCGGCGCATTCAGCTGTTCAGCCGTAATGCTTGTAGTGCTGTCCACTGTATAAAAATTGCTGAGTACGAAATTAAAATCCTGAAACTGTTCCAGGGAAATATCTGTTACAGGGGCTCTTTCCTGAGAAGCCGCCGTGCTCCTGGTCTCTTCTTCCACCGGTTCTTCCTGGGTGCTGTCCTCCCCTCCGGTAATTTCCAATCCGGAAGAATCCGGTCCTGCCTCCTGATTTTCTTCTGTAAGCCTGGCCTCCAGAAATTCCTGATTTTCTTCCATGATCCTGGCGCTGGTGGTTACATCCTCCCTGGAAATCTCCTTACTGTCGTAAGAACTGTTCAGCACCGGAATCTGCTCCTTTGCTTTTTCCATGGCCCAGGATATCAGATTATCACCCTCCCTGTTCTCGCCGGTCACACCAGGCAAATAGGTCTCAACTGCCTGCTGCTGTACATTCAGCATGATTTTTTCTACAGTTCCCTTATCCAGAGAAAGTCCTTTTATTACAATGTATACGGCCAAAGCCAGCATTCCTATCCACATCACCGCTGAAACGGTTTTTCCGGCTTCTTTTCTTTTCACCCAATCACCTCATATCTATATATGAGACAATCCTTTTCAATTATGCCTTTTCCGCGGTAAAGGTCATATTCAATCCTTCTGAAATTGTATATGCCAGACGTTTGATCGTATCATCCACATCCTTAGGTGTCACAAACATACTGTGAAGAGAAGGTGCGATCATTTCCTCCAGAAATTCTTTTTTCTCAGCCTCTTCCAGAGCATCCAAAAGATGGGACATGGCGTCGTGGACAATGGTAGCTCCATCTACCACTGTAGGCACGCCGATACCGATCACTCTGACTCCCAGTGTTTCCCTATTCAGTCCGGTTCTGTGATTTCCCACACCGGAACCTGGATTAATGCCGGTATCTGTAATCTGTATAGTCCTGTTCAGTCTTCGAAGACTTCTGGCTGCCAGGGCATCAATGGCGACGATAATATCCGGTCTGGTCTCCTCGATCACACCTCTGATAATTTCCATGGTCTCCATTCCGGTCTGGGCCATAACTCCTGGAGCCAGGCCGCTTACGCTGTGGACATGTTCCTCTCCCATACCCTGGGCTCCATACTCGTTAATAATATGCCTTGTAATACGGAGGTTCGCCACTACATCCGGCCCCAGAGCATCCGGTGTGATATCCCGGTTTCCCAGGCCTACCACCAGCACTTTCATATCTTCCTTCTTGGGAAGCAATGCCTTTAGATGCCTGGAAAGTTCCCGGGAAATCTCCCTGTGATAATCTTCGTCAGGCACAGACATATTAGGAGCCTCCAAAGTAATATAAACTCCCTGGGGACGTCCCATAGATTTGGCTCCGTTTTCTGTTTTAATCTTTACGACAGTTGTCCGAATGTCTTTTTCCTCATCATAATCTTCCTGGATTTCCACTCCTCTGATTTCTACATTGTCCTCTTCAAATTTCTCCTTTGTTTCCAGTGCCAGGTCTGTATGAATTCTTCCCATTGCCATGCTCAGTACCCTTTCTATACCTGTTTTTTCATATTTTTTGCATTTTGAAAGATTTTATGTATTGACAATTCTCCCTGAATACACTAGAATAAAAAAGCATGTGATATCGGAGTGTTCCGTGTCTTCTCCGATATGAAATAGAGAAATAGTAAATAATAATTTGAATGATCACATTTGGAGGTGTACACTTTGGCTAACATTAAATCTGCAAAGAAAAGAATCTTAGTAAACAGAACAAAGGCTGAGAGAAATAAATCCATCAGATCAGCAGTAAAAACTTCTATCAAAAAAGTAGAGGCTGCTGTTGCTGCAAAGGATAAGGAAGCTGCTGCTGCTGCATTAAAAGTTGCAATTTCTACAATTGATAAAGCAGCTACAAAAGGCGTTTATCACAAAAACAATGCCGCAAGAAAAGTTTCCCGCTTAGCAAAAGCTGTAAACACACTTGCATAATTTATAGACATATAATGAATACAAAGCCTTCTGGCTGCCCGTCATCGGCCAGAAGGCTTTTTTCGTTCTTTTTTAACTGCTGAATTTTATCAGGAGCAGCTCCACACTGAGGATGTCTGTAATCCGCCCGGTCTTCACCTTTTCTTCTGTATCCACACATTCCTGTACAATAGCTTCCAGCTCTTCTGCTCTGTATTTTCTTCCATAAGCGCTATAATTCCGTACCACAAAAGGCTGAAGCCCTGTCCTCTTGGCGATTCTGGCCTGATCATATCCTTCCTTTTCCAGTTCTTTTACCTGCCATATCATGTTAAACTGTCTGGCCAGAAGAAAAAGAATACGCATAGGCGGCTCTTTCAGTGCCAGAAGATCGTAGTAAAGATCCAAAGCACTTTTCTGGCGTTTCTCTGTAACAGCCCGGAGCATATCGAAGATATGATTGGAAATCTGACTGCTGCACACAGCCAGGATATCTTCCCTGGAAATAACTTCTTTCCCCATAGTATAGCTTAAAAGCTTCTCCAGTTCATTTTCAATATTTCCCATATCTGTTCCTGTCATCTGCAGAAAAAGTTCCATGTCTCTCTGAGTAATCTTTTTTCCTTCCCTTTTCAAAATTCCCAGTATCCATTTTATAAGAGTCCCTGAGTCCTGCTGCCCAAATTCCACAATTCTTCCATATTTTTTGACAGCTTTATACATACGGCTCCGCTTATCCACCTGATCTTCTACGAAAACCATACATAGGTATTCCGGCAGTTGAGCAAGATATTCGGGCAGTTCCTGGCACTGGTTCTTAAAAAAACCTGTATCCTCCAGGAAAATCACTCTTCGGTCAGCAAAAAAAGGCATGGTCTCCGCCAGATCTATGACTTCTCTGGGTTCCGTCTTTTTCCCCTGGAAGGCAGAAAAGTTCATCGTATCTCCCTCTGGTACCAGAGCCTTCTCCAGCCTGCTCTTATATTGCTGTAAAAGATACTTTTCCTCTCCGTAAAGGAGATATACCTTTTTAAAATCCTGATTCTGAATATCTTCCTGTAAATTTTTCATTCTTCTCTCCCTTTCAGGTTTTTCCTGTCCTATTCTAACACGGATTCCTAATACTGAAAAGACACCTGTATTTTTTCTTTCTTCCATACTGCAGATATGGCGCCCCTGTTTTTCGTCTCAAAAACAAAAATACCTTTCTTTTTCAGCCGCTCCATCAGCTCCTGATGGGGATGACCATAAAGATTATTCCTGCCGCAGGAAATCACAGCCGCCTGAGGGGAAACTATGTCCAAAAACTCTTCAGAAGTAGAGTTTTTGGAGCCGTGGTGGGCTACTTTTAGAATATCGCACTGAATGTTAGTTTCCCTGCACAGGGCCAGTAATTCTTCTTCCCCTCTGCCTTCCACATCTCCTGTAAACAACAGGGAAAACTCTTCCATCTCTGCCCAAATCACCTGTGACCCTTCATTACTCTCCATATTCTCATTCTTCGGTGACAGACAGGTCATCTCCAGCTTTCCGTCTCTTATCCTGTCTCCCCTTCCAATATATAGGACCTCACAGCCGGCTTTTTCTCCTGCTTCTTTTATTCTCTGCTGCATTTCCTCTGTTTCCCTGGATCTTGACAGAAAAATCCTCTGGATTTTTAATCCTGTCTCTCTTTTGGCCGTCATCTCCAGCAGCTCCAGAATTCCGTTAATATGATCTTCATCCATATGGGAGAGAAAAATCCCGTCTACCTTTCGAATTCCCTGTTCTTTCAGAAAAGGCAGGATTCTGTACTGCCCTGCTTTGGAAACCGAGCTGCTCCCTCCGTCAATCAGATAACAGCTTTCTCTTTCTTTTTGTATACAGGCGCAGTCTCCCTGTCCCACATCCAGGAAAGTAACTTTCAGTTCTCCCTCTGGAAACCTGATAAACAGAAGCACAATTCCCACTCCCAAAACTATAACCTGGACCATCTGAGTCCATTTCCCAGAAACCTTTCTATCAGTTCTTATTTTCTTTATCCACAAAGTCCCTGCCAGCATCCCATAATAGACTGCACACTGCCACAGTTCTGGTCTCCCGGTTATCCACAGAGAAGCCGGCAGCTCCTGTATGATTTCCCCGCCTCTCAGATACAGTTCCAGAAAGATGATTCCCGGCAGCGCGCCTGCCTTTCCCGGAAGAACTACCGGAAGCAGTCCCAGAATACCGCCTGCCAGGCCGGAAACCAGAAGGATGCCTGTCGTAGGCAGTATCAGAAGGTTTACCAGAAATCCCCAGGTAGAAATCTCGTAGAAAAAATACATGGTAACAGGAAGAAGGATACTCCACACAGAAAGGCTGGAAAAAATCCCATTCTTCAATTCTCTCTGGATTTTCCCCCGGAGATTTTTTCTGTATTTTTTTCTCTCTGGAGAAAAAAGAACAGGATAGACCGCTGCCAGGCCGAAAACTGCCCCGAAAGACAGAAGGAAACTGCTGTCATACAGATAGAGCGGAGATTCTGCCAGGAGAAAGACAGCCGCCAGAGAAAGCGCAGAAAGAAAATCATATGTCCTTTTTAAAAGCATAGCTCCCACAGATACGCCAAACATCAAAACCGCCCGGACTGCAGCAGCCTGACTGCCTGTAAGTTCTCCGTAAAAAATCATCACTGCTGCTGAAATGAGGCCAGAGGCTTTTACAGGCAGTCGGCATTTCAGCAGTACTTTGTAAAACCCCCAGCCAATGACAGAAAGATGGGTTCCGGAAATGGCCAGTATATGAGAAATTCCCATAATCTGAAACAACAGCTTATTCTCCTGTCCCAGATTTTCCTTTTCTCCCAGTATCATGGCTTCCATAATTCCTCCCTTTTTCTCCCCGAAAGCTTTCTGTATTCCTCCTCTCATTTTTTCCTTTACCCTTCCCTGAAAAGACAGCATCTGATTCTTGCCCCTTTGAAGGAGCTGTATCTCTTCTCCTTCCATATACCACTTTATATTCCTGGCATAGTAATAGGCACGTTCATTAAACTGCCCCGGATTTGCCCCTTCCGGAATTTCTTCCAGCTTTCCGTAAACAGCGATAAAATCCCCCTGTTCCGTCAGTCCAGAAAACGCTTTGTTATCCATAGTTAATTTTATTCGTTCTGTGGGATGTTGTTCTTCTTGAATAATAAGATTTGCTTTTTTTAGATATAGATTTGTAATGGTCTCATAGACATCTTTTTGATAAACAATACCTGTAGCAAGAATGTTTTCACCTTTTACCTGCCCTGCCAGCTTTGGCGGAGAGCAGGTAAAAAAGGGGATTCCTGCTCTCCCCAGAAGCCAGATCACTGCCGCCCAGATGAAAAGGGCAGTGCACAGAGGCCTTTTAACTCTCATCTTCTGACTCCAGATAACTATAGTCTGCCTGATAGATCTGGTCCAGTTTCATGCTCTCTCTGAAGGTTACCTTGGTATCCCCTTCTACAGAAATCTGTACTCCATGGATATTGCAGGCATCTGTAAGGGAATTGACGATTGAGTAAATCGGCAGTTCCTGTTGCACACTCATAGTTTCTGTGAGAAAACTCTTATCCAGGTTTACGTAGCAGATACCCTCTACAATAGAGACTCCCAGAATCTTTGTATTAGAAGAAAGAGTTGGCAGCATGTCGTCTGACTTTGGCCCTTCCAATAGTCTTTCTACAATCACCCTCTCCAGAGGTACGTTACTGCTGTAATGGATTCTTCTGTTCTCCCTTACCAGACGATCTCCATTTTCGTTGGCAAAATACAGGTTCAAATCTGCAAAAACATAAGAATTGATATTTTTTCCTTCATTTTCTACAAAATCACCTCTCTCCATGAGGCCGATTTCATTGCCGTCTGAGTCTGTCATAGGACTTCCATTCTCCAGAAATTCCACATATGTGACTCCGGGAATCTGAGTAAATGCCAGGACCATTCCTGTCCTCACCAGGATTTCCCTGGCATTATTCATTTTTTTATACTCTTCATCAAAGTTCAGTGTCACTGTCTGCCCCTCAAAAGTATAATTTTTCATCAGCACATCCTCTGGGAGCAGTTTGAGATATTCTTCCGAATCAGAAGGCTGTGAAAACATCTGATAAATTTCATCTATCATAGTCTCTGCATTCTCTTCAGAAGGTTCATAGGGCACTGTCTCCAGCTTTGTCTCTGACAAAGCCAGGTAATACATGGAATATTCTGTGGTTTCTTCTTCTTCTGCTGCACTTTCTCTGCACCCTCCTGCCGCCAAAAGACAGATCGCCAGAAAAACTGCCAGTATTCTTTTGATTTTTTTCAACCCAATACCCCCTATGCAATGTAGTTCAAAGGGATTCTTACGGAAAATGTAGTTCCCTGATGTTCCTCACTCTTCACCTTTATGGCGCCTCTATGCATTACAATAGCATTTCTGGTAATCGCCAGACCCAGACCGGTTCCGCCAATCTCTCTGGAGTGGGATTTGTCAACTCGATAGAATCTCTCGAATATTTTATCAATGGATTCCTCCGGAATCCCAATTCCTGAATCTGCTACTGTCACATAAAAATATTTATGATCCGCATTCAAAGTAACATGTACCCAGCCGTCTTCCACATTATATTTGATTCCATTTTCCACCAGGTTGGAAAATGCAAGGCTCAATTTCACTTCATCAATCTCTGCCACTACCGGGCGATAACTTTCCAGTACTAATTCCACCTTTTTTTTATCTGCAATAGGCTTCAGCCTTTTCAGGATATTCTCCAGCAATTCATTAATGCTTACCTTCTGGATATTCAGGTCTGCAGCCTTTTTATCCATCTTTACCAAAGCCAGAAGGTCTGTAATGATCTTATTTTCCCGATCAATCTCTACAGTAATATCCTGCATAAATTCTTTATAAAGCTCTACCGGCACATCTTCCTGGACAGCCAGGGAGTCCGCCAGAACCTTAATGGAAGTCATTGGTGTTTTCAGCTCATGGGACACATTAGCCACAAATTCCTGTCTGGAATCATCCAGAATTTTCATCCTCTTAAGGAGCTTATTAAACACATTTGTGATCATCTCCGTTTCTGTATAGTCCGTAACAGAAATTTCTTCATCCAGATAACCATCTGTCAGTTCTTCGATAGCTTTACTTACTCTTGAAAATGGCTTCACCAGAATCTTGGAAACCACAAAGCTCAAAAAAATAACAAGCATGCTAATGATCAACATCAGAAGATTTCCCCTGTGGGCCAGGATTTCAATCGTGTCCTGAATCTCCGCAGTAGAAGCGCTGATCAGCATTACGCCGTCTATCTGACCGGACTCTTCATTTGTCAATGGAATGGTCTGCTCTATATAGATATTCTCTCTGTCGTAATAGCTGGTATTCACTCCCTCGAAGCACTGGATCACTTCCTCCGAAAAAGTATACTTTCCTTCATCAATATCATAAGTATCCTCTACGATCCTGCCGTTTCTGTTTATGATCAGAACTCTTGCACTGAAAACAGAAGAAAGCATAGATAGCTCACTGTCTATCACTGTTGACTTCTGCTGCAGGTATCCCTCCCGCATCAGCTGATTTCCCAGGATATCGCACTGATTCCTTACTGTAATCTGCCTCAGTTCTACTGCTCGGTCCTCGTAAGAGCCAATAATCATTCCTTCTACTATAAAACCGGGAATAATCCCTATAAGGATAATGATAATCATAATCCGGAATCTGAGGCTTTTAAAAAATGACAGCTTAGGTTTTATACGCATCTGCACAGTCCTCTTTTCTTTTTCATTCACGACTCGCTGGTTCCAGTTCCTTCCCTGGAAGCCAAAAGAAAATTGGAGCCCCACAGCAAATCTGCATCAGCAGTTTCCCATGGCAGCTCCCGGCTTCTATATCTCTAGCCCTGAAAATAATATCCGATTCCCCATTTTGTGTGAACATATTTGGGATCACTGGGCACAGTCTCAATCTTTTCTCTCAGGCGCCGAATATGTACATCCACTGTACGTACATCTCCCGGATACTCATATCCCCACACCAGATTCAGCAAATTTTCTCTGCTGTATACTTTATTGGGATTCTTTGCCAAAAGCTCTAGAAGATCGAACTCCTTAGCCGTCAGATTGATTTCCTTATCAGCTATAAATACTCTTCTCCCCTCCAAATCCAGCTTCAACTCTCCGCTGACCAGTACCTTCTCTGTATTCTCTTTCTTATCTTCCTTGCTTGCCCGGCGCATGATCGCCTTTATCCTTGCCTTTACTTCCAGAATATTGAAGGGTTTGGTAATATAGTCATCTGCGCCATATTCCAGTCCCAGAATCTTATCCATGTCTTCTCCCTTGGCAGTGAGCATGATAATCGGAACACTGGAAAATTCTCTGATCTGCTGACACACTTCCAGACCCGTCATCTTTGGCAGCATAATATCCAGAAGGATCATATCATATTCCTTTGTTCTGGCTTTTTCCAAAGCTTCCTCTCCGTCATAGGCGCAGTCTACCTCCATGTCATCTTGTTCCAAGCTAAAACGGATTCCTTTTACAATTAATTTTTCATCATCAACAACCAACACTCTTCTGCTCATCTGCTATCTCCTATTCCACTGTTATATAAGGTTCTATTTTTTCAAAGGTTTTTCCTTTTATTCCTGAGACCTGCTGAATATCCTCAATGCTTCCAAAGCCTCCGGTCTCCTCTCTGTAAGCAATAATCGCCTGAGCCCGGGCTTCTCCTATACCCGGTATCTCCTGGAGCTCCTCTAAAGAGGCCTGATTAATGTTAATCTTTGCCTCCTCTGCTTTCTCAGCATTTTCTTTTTCCTGTTCCGATGAAATCCCTTGTTCCTTTAATGTCTGGGTTTCCTCCTTCGTGTAAACAAAAATTTTCTCTCCGTCAGATATTTCAGCTGCCTGATTCAGCCACTGAGGATCTGCATCCTCTGAGAATCCTCCTGCTGCCTCTATGGCCTGAAAAATCCTGGCGCCGTTTTCCAGCTTATAGACTCCCGGATTTTTTACAGCTCCGCTGACATCTACCCAGATAGCAGAAGTTTCCTCCTGGATATCTTCTGCTTCCTGAGATTCTCCGCTGTTTTTTTCTTCTTTCAGAGTTGTTTCTTCCTGCTGCCCAATGAGGATTTCCTCCTCTTTGTTATCGCAGGATCCAAAAATAACTGCTATCCAGAAAATAGTCAGCAGCAACATGCTTTTCTTTCTGTTCATCATACACACCTCCCTGTTCCAGTCAGACAGAAACAGTCCAGTATGTACAACTGTATTTATTGTAACGAATTTATAGACTCTTTACAATATCTATTTTCCAAGTTCTTTTAAAATCCCTTACAATTTTAGACATAATCCTCTATGTATTCGGCCTGCTGAAATTTCATTTTGGAAATAAATGGCTGAAACGCCTGAAAATATAATCTGAAATGTAAGTTTAGTATAGCATTCCCTCTGAAAAATCGCAATACAAAAAACAGCCCTCTGCGAGAGCTGCTTTTTGTACACTATTCCCATTTAAAGATTACAATTCCCACAATGGCCACAGCCATTCCCAGAACCTTTCTCCATTCAAAAGCCCCTTTCTCCACGCCGAACAGTCCCAGGAGCTCAATAATATAAGCCACCACCAGCTGTGCCACTACGATGAGCATAGCTGATCTGGCCGGTCCAAGAGCGGACATGCTCTGGATTACAGTCACAGTGATAAAGGCGCCTATTACGCCTCCCAAAAGCAGGTATTTAGGATTTACTGAAGCCAGTTCTCCAATTCTTTCTCTGCCTGTAAAAACCCATGCGCCGATACAGACCAGGAGTGCAGAAAACTGTACCCACCCTGTAGACACCCACAGGCTGGTCTGCTTGGTCACTGCCGTATTAAACACTCCCTGTATACTCATCAAAGCCCCGGATACAACAGCGATTAAAATTCCCCACATATATTATTCCTCCTTATGTTCAAAATACCGCCGGGAGTTATCTCCCATCTGCTATATTTTTCCCATAAGTCCGGTTTTCATTCCAGTTCAGATTCAGACAAACTGCTATATGAAAGAGAAGCGGGGTACTGCACTAAAAAGAACGTTCCAGCTTTTCCGCCATCTCGTCTATGTCTGCCTCTGTAATAATCAGAGGTGGAACAAAGCGCAGCACATCAGTGCCAGCAGAAAGAACAAAAAGCCCATTTTCTATAGCCTTATTGATAATCTCTCCCACAGGTCTTCCAGATACTACAACGCCCTGCATCAGGCCTTTTCCTCTCCGCTCAGTAAGAAAATCATATTTTTCCACCAGTTCATCCAGTTTCTTTTCCAGATAAGGAGCTATTTTTTGTACATGCTCCAGGATTTTTTCCTCTTCAAAAAGGTCGAAAACTTTGCTAACTGCCCTGCAGGCAAGAGGATTTCCGCCGTAAGTAGTGCCATGGTCTCCCGGTACCAGAGAATTCTGGGCAGTTTTTTCATTCAGCACAAAAGCCCCTACCGGCACACCGCAGCCCAAAGCTTTTGCTGTAGTCATAATATCCGGCTCCACCTCATAATCCTGATAAGCAAACATACTGCCTGTCCTGCCCATTCCACACTGAATTTCATCCAGGATCAGCAGAATGTCCTTTTCGTCACAGAGACTGCGAAGACCCTGAAGGAATTCCCGGCTGGCAGGATAGATTCCTCCTTCTCCCTGTACAGGCTCCAGGATAATAGCGCAGGTTTTTTCTGTAATCTGTTCCTTCACGCTGTCCAAATCATTAAAATCAGCAAAACGGATCCCGCCGATCAGAGGTTTAAAGGGTTCCTGATAATGGGCATTTCCCGTAACAGACAGTGCACCCAGGCTTCTGCCATGAAAGGAGTGTTTCATAGCTATGATCTCATGATCTGTACTTCCATCCCTCAGCCAGGCATATTTTCTGGCAGCCTTAATAGCCCCTTCAATAGCTTCTGTACCACTGTTGGTAAAGAAAACTTTACTCAGTCCCGATGCCTTTAATAGCTTTTCGGCAGCCTCTGTCATAGGCATATTATAAAAAAGATTCGAGGTATGTATCAGTTTGTCAACCTGGTCCTTTAAAGCCTGATTATATGCTTTATTTCCATACCCCAGGGCAAAGACTGCAACTCCTGCTCCAAAATCCAGGTATTCTTTTCCATCCAGGTCATACAGTCTGACACCTTCTCCCCTCTCCAGAACCACAGGAAAACGATTATAAGTGTGAAGCACTGCATTTTCTGCTCTATCCATATATTCCTTACTACACGTCATAATATTGTATTCCATCCTTTCTCAAAATCGCAGTTCCAATACCTTTATCTGTAAAGATTTCCAGAAGAAGGCAGTGCTTAATTCTTCCATCCAGGATATGGACTCTGGATACGCCTCCTTCAATGGCATCCACACAGTTCTGCAGCTTGGGAATCATGCCTCCCCCTACATTCCCGCTGTTGATCAGCTCTCTTGCTTCTTTTACAAAAAGCTTGGAAATCAAAGTAGAAGGATCTTCCGGGTCTCTGTATACACCTTCAATATCTGTAAGGAAAGCCAGTTTTTCTGCATGCATCTGCTTTGCGATAGCGCAGGCTGCGTCATCTGCGTTAATATTATAGGTCTGGAAATTCTCGTCCAATCCCACTGGACATACAATAGGCAGGAAATCTTTTTCCAGAAGATCTGAAAGAATTTTAGGATTTACTTCTGTAATATTTCCCACAAATCCTATGTCCTGTCCATTAGAGAATTTTTTCTCTACCTTAAGGAGATTTCCATCTTTACCGCTGACTCCCACAGCCTTTACTCCCAGAGACTCTACCAGGGCTACCAGTTCTTTATTTACCTTGTTCAGGACCATCTCTGCCAGCTCCATCGTCTCACCGTCTGTCACTCTCAGGCCGTTAATAAACTGTGGCTCCTTGCCCACCTTGCTGACCCAGCGGCTGATTTCTTTTCCTCCTCCATGAACAATAATCGGTTTAAATCCCACCAGCTTTAAAAGTACCACATCCTGGATAACCGTTTTTTTCAGCTGTTCATCTACCATAGCGCTTCCGCCATATTTTACTACAATAATTTTTCTGTTAAATCTCTGAATATAGGGAAGGGCCTCGATCAACACTTCCGCCTTGTCCAGATATTTCTGCTTTACCATTCCACTTTCCCCCTTATGAGCGGTAATCCGCGTTTATTTTCACATAATCATAGGTAAGATCACAGCCCCAGGCCGTGGCTGTCTCTTCTCCCATTTTTATATCAGCGATAACAGTCACTTTATCTTCTGAAAGGATTTTCGTTGCTTCTTCTTCGCTGTAATCCGTTCCAATACCGTCCTTCATGATCTGTATTCTTCCTGCCCTGCTCTCAAATACCAGGTCCACTTTTTCCGGGTCAAACTGCGCCCCTGAATATCCCATGGCGCACAAGATCCTTCCCCAGTTAGCATCATGACCAAAAATGGCGGCCTTCGTCAGATTGGAAGTGATCACAGATTTGCTGAGGGTCACTGCCTGTTCCTTTGTCTGAGCTCCTGTAATCTTGACTTCAAACAAAGCAGTGGCTCCCTCTCCATCTCCTGCGATCTTCTGAGCCAGCGTCTTATTTACATAGTCCAGTCCCTTCTTAAAAATCTCATAATCCTGATTTTTTTCTGTGATCTTAGGATTTCCTGCCATTGCATTTGCCAGGACTAATACCGTATCATTTGTAGATGTGTCTCCATCCACAGAAATCATATTATAAGAATCCTGTACGCTTTCTCTTAAAGCCTCTTTTAAAAGATTTTTATCGATGTCCACATCTGTGGTTACAAAAGACAGCATGGTGCACATATTTGGATGGATCATTCCAGAGCCTTTACACATACCTCCGATAGTCACTTTTTTCCCGGAAAGCTCCATCTCTACAGCCACTTCCTTTTTCACTGTATCTGTGGTCATGATCGCTTCTGCCGCCAAAGTTCCTGCCTCTTTTGTTCCCAGAAGCATAGGGGCCAGCTTCTTTACTCCTTCTTTCAAAACTGCCATGGGAAGCTGCTGCCCGATCACTCCTGTAGAGGCTACCAGCACCTCTTCTGCAGAAATACCCAGCGCTTCTCCCGCAGCCTTGGCTGTCTCCTGGCAGTAGCTGTATCCCTCCTGGCCGGTACAGGCATTGGCAATTCCGCTGTTGCATACCACAGCCTGCACATAATCTGATTCCTCTACTATTTTCTGGTCCCACTTTACCGGAGCTGCCTTTACCACGTTTGTAGTAAAAGTGCCTGCACATACACAGGGCTTTTCACTGTAAACCATGGCCATGTCTTTTGTACCGCCTTTTTTTATTCCTGCGGCAATTCCTGCAGCCTGAAATCCCTGGGCCGCCGTTACGCCTCCCTCGGTTACATTTATCTTATCTTCCATTTTCTTCAAATTCTCCTTTCCTCAAAAACCGGCTTTTTATGGGAACATAGGCACCAGCTGAAGTCCCTGGGCCTCTTCCAGGCCAAACATAAGGTTCATATTCTGCACCGCCTGACCTGCAGCTCCTTTTACCAGATTGTCAATGGCTCCCATCATAATGATCCGGTTAGTCCTGGGATCAATCTTAAAATTAATATCCACATAATTGCTTCCCTCTACCCATTTTGTCTGAGGATACATATCCTTGTCCAGGACACGGATAAATTTTTCTTTCTTATAATATTTGTCGTAAATTTCTTTAACCTCTTCATAAGAAACCTGCTTTGTGAGAGAAGCATAAGCGGTAGCCAGGATTCCTCTGTTCATAGGAACCAAATGAGGTGTAAAACTTAAAGTGATCTTTTTTCCTGCGGCGTATCCCAGCTGCTCTTCGATTTCCGGTGTATGCCGGTGATTTCCTACACTGTATGCTTTCATATTTTCATTTACTTCGCAGAAAAGATTATCCACCTTTGCTCCACGTCCCGCTCCTGAGGTACCGGATTTTGCATCAATGATCAGAGTATCCGGATCAATCAGTCCTTCTTTCACCAGAGGATAGCAGGTAAGTATGCTGCAGGTTGTATAGCATCCCGGATTGGCCACCAGCCTGGCTTTTTTTATGTCTTCCCGATTAATCTCACAGAGGCCGTACACTGCTTCTGGTATAAACTCCGGCGCTTTATGGGAAATTTTATACCACTCTTCATAGATCTTCACATCTTTAATCCGGAAGTCTGCACTCAGATCAATAATCTTTACTTTTGATAGAATCTCTTCATTCACCATGGAAGCGCACAATCCCTGGGGCGTAGCAGTAAAGATTACATCCACCTGGTCCGCCAGCTCTGCCATATTATCATCCAGACAGGTATCTTCCACAAGCTCAAACATATTCTGGTAAACTTCATAATATTTTTTATCAATATAGCTTCTGGAGCCATACCACTTAATCTCTGCATTTTTATGTCCCAGCAGAAGACGCACCAGCTCTCCTCCAGCATATCCGGTAGCTCCGATAATTCCCACTTTAATCATATTCCCATCCTCGTTTTCTTTTTTTCTGTGTTCATCATACTCCTGTTCTTTCGCTCATGCAAGCAGAAGTTATGCATATTTTCTCTGAAATATTGAATAATTATACATCTCTCTTCATATATATGCAAGATATATTTTTTATTTTTCTATAGTTTACCCATTAAAAAGCCCCGCTGTTTCGTGGTCATAATAATAGGTAATCTTTTATATAACTCTCTGTCATAAAGAAAAGCCTGGATTTTTTACAATTTGCTATTGCATAATTATAATAATTGTTGTATAGTACCAATAGCAACGAAATCAATAACGTACTTTATATATTTTCAGGAGGATGATCTTATGAAAGAAAAAGTTGTTTTAGCATATTCCGGCGGTCTGGATACCACCGCCTTGATTCCCTGGTTAAAGGAGAATTTTGATTATGAAGTTATCTGCTGCTGTGTCAACTGTGGACAAGGGGCAGAGCTGGATGGACTGGATGAAAGAGCAAAACTGTCCGGAGCATCTAAATTATATATTGAGGATATTGTAGATGAATTCTGCGAAGATTATATCATGCCCTGTGTTCAGGCAGGAGCTGTGTATGAGCATAAATATCTTCTGGGTACATCTATGGCCCGTCCTGGAATCGCAAAGAAACTGGTGGAGATTGCCAGAAAAGAAGGTGCTGTTGCCATCTGCCACGGCGCCACAGGAAAGGGAAATGACCAGATCCGTTTTGAGCTGAGCATCAAGGCCCTGGCTCCCGACATCAAGATCATCGCTCCCTGGCGTATGACCGATGTATGGACAATGCAGTCCCGTGAAGACGAAATTGCTTTCTGCAAAGCCCACGGCATTGATCTTCCTTTCGATGTCAGCCACAGCTACAGCCGTGACCGGAACTTATGGCATATCAGCCATGAAGGCCTGGAGCTGGAAGACCCTTCCCAGGAGCCAAACTATGACAACCTCCTGGTTCTCAGCGTAACACCTGAAAAAGCCCCTGACAAAGAAACTGAAATCACCATGACTTTTGAAGCCGGAGTTCCAAAAACATTAAACGGAAAAGCTATGAAAGTATCCGAGATTATCACTGAGCTGAATAGACTGGGCGGTGAAAATGGTATCGGTATTATTGATATTGTAGAAAATCGTGTAGTAGGAATGAAATCCAGAGGTGTCTATGAGACTCCTGGGGGAACAATCCTCATGGAAGCTCATGATCAGCTGGAAGAACTGATTTTAGACAGAGATACTATGGAAACCAAGAAAAAACTGGGCAGCCAGCTTGCTCAGGTAGTATATGAAGGAAAATGGTTCACTCCTTTAAGAGAGGCCATCCAGGCTTTCGTAGAATCTACCCAGAAATATGTGACTGGTGAAGTAAAATTAAAACTGTATAAAGGCAATATCATCAAGGCAGGCACTACTTCTCCATACAGCCTGTACAATGAATCTCTTGCCTCCTTCACCACTGGCGATATGTATGATCATCATGACGCTGACGGTTTCATTACTTTGTTCGGACTGCCTCTGAAGGTCCGCGCAATGAAGCTGATGGAAGCAAAGAACAACAATAAATAAGCCATACCCTAAGTTTTGATAGAGAAAAAACCGATGAGATTCGCACCCCTCATCGGTTTTTTCTATTAGTTTTTTCTGTCTTCTTCTATTTTTCCATAAATACTGGCAGGGACTCTGGCCTTTACATGTATGCCCTCAGAAGTATATTCTTCCACAAGGAGCTGTCCATATTTTCTGATCAGCTGAATCTTCCCTGCTTCCTGGTATCCATAGTTTCTTTCCAGATAAATCTGATTCTCAGTAAGGATTTTTTCCATAACTTCTTTAAACTCTGTCAGTCCCTGCCCTGTCCTGGCAGAAATCTTCAGCACATAGTCTGCCTGAAAGTCCCTGAAAATCTTTTCTTCTTCCACCTTATCCTGTTTGTTGAAAAGAGTCACTACTTTCTTGTTCTCTACTCCAAGTTCTTTCAGAGTCTGATACACCACAAACATCTGCTCATCCATCTGAGGATTAGAAGCATCCACTACATGAATGATCACATCTGCATATTTTGCCTCTTCCAAAGTACTCTTAAAGGCCTCAATAAGATGATGGGGCAGTTTCCGGATAAATCCAACTGTATCTGTCAAATACATTTTCTGTTTTCGGGGAAGTTCCAGAACTCTGGTCGTAGGGTCCAGAGTGGCAAACAGTTTATCTTCTTCCAGCACTGCTGCATGGGTAAGGGTATTCAAAAGAGTGGATTTACCTGCATTGGTATATCCTACAATGGCTCCAGTGAGCAGGTTGTCCTTCTTCCTGCCTTCCCTGAGGAGTTCTCTGTGGCGCTTCACCTGTTCCAGTTCCCGCTTTAACTGAGAGATCCTGGTTTTGATCAGCCTTCGGTCTACCTCCAGCTTTTTCTCACCGGGACCCCTTGTCCCGATTCCGCCTCCTAATCGGGAAAGGGATGTGCCAAGGCCTGTCAGCCGGGCAGCCCGGTATCTGAGCTGGGCCAGCTCCACCTGAATTTTGCCCTCGCTGGTTTTTGCCCTGGAAGCAAAGATATCCAGGATTACAACGGTTCTGTCCATGACTTTACATTCCAGTTCCCGCTCCAGATTATTCATCTGAGACGGTGACAGTTCATCGTCACAGACAATCCCCGTAGCATCCAGAGCCCGCACCGCCATCTGGATTTCCTCCAGTTTTCCGGTTCCTACATAATAGCCTGGATGTATCCCCTCACGGCTCTGAACTACTCTTCCTACAGTCTGGGCTCCTGCTGTCTCTACCAGTTCTTCCAGCTCATCCAGAGAATCCTGAACATCTTCATTCTCCCTGGTAGCCACTCCCACCAGAATTACTCTTTCTTTTTCTTCCTTTAACTCAAATAAATCCATATACTCTCCTATTCAAGTATTCAAGACTCCTTCGCAAATCCTTAGCGGGATTCGGTCTTCTCCGGCAGACAGCTCAGCCCTATCTCGTTTCCAGAAAATAGTTTTCTCTTATGGCGTCTTCGTCTGCAGGATACTGTTCCAGATACTGGCTGATCTTCTCCTTGGCAGTGTCATAATCCGCCATCCTCTCATATACGACAATCTGATTAAAAAGCAGTGCCTGATTTTCATCCTGATCGTCCTGTTCAAGCCCTTTCTGGATATAAGACAGTGCCGAGTCATAGTCTTCTTCGAGAACGGAACAGTATGCCAGTCCGCCATAAGCTCCTGCCGTCAGTTCCTTTACATCCAGACACTGTTCATAATTTTCCTTAGCCTTCTGGGTATCTCCGGCTGCCAGGTACACCCGTCCCAGGTAGAGCTGCGCCGTGGAATATCCTTTGTCAGCAGAAGTCTTCAGTGCCTCTTCCGCATTTTTATAATCTTCCAGATAATAGTATATCCTTCCCCTGTGATAATAATCCTCTCCGTTTCCAGGATCGATATCCAGAGCCTCTTCCAGATATTCACTTCCATCTGCATTCAGCCCGCAGTCTCTGTACACCATATAAACATCCAGATAATCCTCATAATCCTTCGAACCTGATACTACTCTGGCAAAGTTAGTATCTGCCTGGCTGTAATCATCTAAGTGGAGATATGCGCTTCCTCTCAGAAAATAGGCATCTTTCTCCCTGCTGCTTTCTAAAAGAGTATCACAGGTATCCACACATCCCTGATAATCTCCCTGATGATACTGGGCGTCTGCAAGATATAAATTCAAATCTTTCCGCATAGCTCTGTCTGACCTTCCGGTCAGTCCCAGGGCTGTCTCAAATGCCTCCTGAGCCTTATCATAAACACCCTGTTCCGTCCAGGCAATGCCGATTCCTCTCCAGGATTCCACAGCATGATCGCCTTCCTCCACAGCATCCTGGAAGTCTTCTATAGCCTGGGTATAATTCTGCTCCTCCAGATTTGTTTTTCCTGTTTCATAAGAGGTAGGAGCGCTGCTGCAGCCTCCCAGCAGGCACAGCCCAAAGCCTGCCGCTACAAGGATTTTTTTCTTCACCTGTACATCTCCGTTTCTCCAGTGTGCTGGCATATTCACTCTCAGTTAAGGACCAGATTCTCAGCCTCCATAACATCCACGATCTGCTGAACATGCTCTTCGCAAATCTGGTCTGTCGGAGCCTCTACCATAACCCTGATAAGAGGTTCTGTTCCGCTCTCGCGAACCAGAATCCTGCCGTCGCTTCCAAGAGCTTCTTCTGCCTTCTGTATAGCTTCTATAACCTTCTGATTTTCCCTGGCCTGTTTCTTATCGTGGACTTTCACGTTTTTCAGCACCTGGGGATAAATTTTTACTTCTCTCGTAAGGGTGCTGAGGGAAACTTTCTTTTCAATGATCGCTTCCATTAATTTCAGTGAAGTGAGAATACCGTCTCCGGTAGTCGCATGTTTAGAAAAGATGATATGTCCGGACTGCTCTCCGCCAATGGAGTGGCCATTTGTCATCATATTTTCGCAGACATATTTATCTCCGACAGCTGTCTGTTCATAGAGAATTCCCTCTCTGTCCAGAGCTTTATAAAGCCCCAGATTAGACATTACTGTGGTAACAATAGTATTATTGTTCAGCTGTCCCTGCTCTTTCATATATTTACCGCATACATACAGGATCAGGTCTCCATTTACTTCATTTCCCTGATCATCTACGGCAATGCATCTGTCCGCGTCTCCGTCATAGGCAAATCCTACATCCAGCTGATTTTCTTTTACGAAATTTTTAAGCTCCTCAATATGGGTAGAGCCGCAGTTTGTATTGATATTGGTTCCATCTGGCTCATTGTGGATCACATAGGTCTTGGCTCCCAGGGCATCAAAAACACTTTTTGCAATGGCAGATGCACTTCCGTTTGCACAGTCCAGTCCTACCCGAACATTTTTGAATGCTCTGGTTGGAATAGAAATCAAATAGCCGATATAACGGTTTCTTCCTGCTGAGAAGTCCACAGTACGGCCTATATTCTCCCTTTTTGCCAGAGGCAGTTCAGGAATTTCTCCGTCAATATAAGCCTCAATCTGAGCTTCTACTGCCCCGTCCATTTTCTGACCATTTCCGTTGATAATCTTAATTCCATTGTCATAGAAAGGATTATGGCTGGCAGAGATCATAATTCCACAGTCAAAATTTTCTGTTCTTACTACATAAGAAACACTTGGCGTAGTCGTTACATGGAGAAGAAAAACATCTGCTCCAGAAGCTGTCAAACCTGCTACTAAAGAGTATTCAAACATGTAGCTGCTTCTTCTGGTGTCCTTTCCGATAACAATCTGAGCCTTATGTTCTTTTCCGAAATACCATCCCAGAAAACGGCCTACTTTAAAAGCATGCTCTACAGTTAAATTTACATTTGCTTCTCCTCGGAAGCCGTCTGTTCCAAAATATTTACCCATAACTGACTCCTTTACATCAAAATTCAGGGGTCAAAATACCTTTGACCCCATAACGTCACGGATTCTGCTCTTTATGCCTGAGGAAAAAGGGGATTCGTATATACGCCCTTTTCTTCCAGCTCTTTAAAGGATTTCATTACGATTTCCTTATCTTCCTGATATGTTACGCCGAACCAGGTGTCATGTGTTTTCAGAACAGAAACTTCTGCCTTTCCTTCTTTGATCATCTGGTCCACAACACCCGGAAGAAGGTATTCTTTTTTAATATCTCCAGGCTGCACTCCAGCTAAAAATTCAGCAAAGCCTTTTTCAAGCACTTCCATGAATTCTGGCTGAAATCCCCACATATTCATGGAAACCAGTGTCTGAGCATCCAGGTAGTTCTTTTCTCCTGTCTCCTCGTCTACTGCTGCCGGTCCTTCTTCAGTCTTCTGAATATTATAGGTCTCTGTAATACCTACCAGCTTTCTGTCAGGATTCAGGGCACATACTCCTCTGGTTACCCCGCCATTGTCGCTTAAAGTATTCTCCAGGATAAATCCTGCCATACAGATATCCATCTTCTCGCCGGCTTCTTTTTCTTCTACCAGATAGTCATGGATTTTTCCAAAAGCTTCCTTACCGTAGTAATCATCAGCATTGATTACCAGGAAAGGCTCCTGGACTGCTTTCTTTGCTGCCAGTACTGCCTGGCCGGTTCCCCAGGGTTTTGTCCTGTCTTCCGGGCAGGTAAAGCCTTCCGGAAGGTCATTCAGATCCTGATATACATAAGCTACTTCTGCAACTTTCTCTATCTTGTCTCCGATAATCTCTTTAAATTCTTTTTCAATATCTTTACGGATAATGAAAACTACTTTATTAAATCCCGCCTCTAATGCATCGTGAATGGAATACTCCATAATGATTTCACCGCTGGGACCTACTTTTGCCAGCTGTTTGATTCCCTTGCCAAAGCGGCTGCCAAGTCCGGCTGCCATAATGACTAATGCTGTTTTTTTCATCTTCCCTTTTCTCCTATTGTATTTTTCTCGGTGCTACTAATATACTATAAAAAGCAGGAAATTTCAACCTGTCTTCCTTCCTGTCACACAGATCATCTGGCCCTGTCCCCGATATATTTCTATCTCCTCAAATCCTGCTTTCTTCATCAGAGTCTCCAGTTCTTCCGGACGATAGATCCGCAGAAAGCCATCTATTTCAGGCCAATCACACTGGTCCGGATCACTGCCTTCATTGAGCACCGCAAACATTCCCTGGGGCTTCAGGACCCGCAGGATTTCTCTGAAAGCTTTTTCTACCTCCGGCCAAAAATACACGGTTTCTACCCCAGTTACCAGATCATAGGTGTTTTTCTCAAATGGCAACTTGGTCACGTCCCCCCGGCTTATATGGCATCTGCTTCCCAGATATTCCTGATTCAGCTCTTTGGACTGGGCAACGCTGACTTCAGAATAGTCCACGCCGTCGATAACGCTTCCAGCAGACAATTTCAGCATATCCTGGATTGTTGCTCCGCCGCCGCAGCCCACATCCAAAATCCGCATATCCGGACGCCATGGAAGCTTTGAAAGGCCAAAATCTCTCAGCGGCCCATGGCTCCTGTTCATCCTTTTCAGCATCTTCTCCCCGCTCTTTCCTTCCGGGCGGGCCGGATTTTCTCTTGTTTCTGTCATACTCAATTCCTGCCTTTCTTCTTCCCATATGACAATCTCTGAGTGAAAATACTGCTCCTGAAAATATATCTGTTCCTGTATCTGTTCTCTGGTAAAGGACAGTTTTTCCGGAGCCACCACCCATTTCTCTTCTATATCGTCCAGCCGATGCACAATACCGATAATCCTTCCCGTAAATTCTTTCACAGGCTGGTCCACTCCCAGAATATATGCATCCTGTTCTTCGCCATCAGGGGCCAGGATTCCTTCTACATATCCATAATTCACAGGATAATACAGATTCTGATGTTTCGGATGAAAGCTTCCCATTGGACGGTCAACGGTAACCTTTACAAGTTTCCCTAACATGGCTGTTCCATCAATCATGAATTTCTCCTTTTTGTGTTTTAACGACTCTTGAATCTTGTTACCTGATATGATATATTATAGACAGAAAAAGGAGCAACCGCCCACAAGGGGTTGACCTCGTAATAAGGAAGAACATAGAATTACCACCTCATTACTCTGCCAAAGTTCCGGGGTGGTTTTTCTATGCTTTAAAACATTATCGACAGAACGTAAATACGAATGTCAGCAATGCTAAAATGAACGTTCCAAAAACTATCAAGTCTTTGAAATCAAATGGTTTCTTGTCCATCAGCACCACCCCCATTCTATGTAAGAATAGAGGCCAGCCACCCTGTAACACGATTACTCCGTAGACAGAGTATAACACACTCCATATGACAAGACAATCAACTTTTTGTTCTAAATGGAATTTTAGAATAAGGCTTTTTCAATTTGTAAACACTTCTGAACGTTAAAATGCTGTCAGTGTACAAGGAGCTGAAATACAGCTCCTTCTTTCATACGAAAATTTGTGTATTACACGGCAAAATTTAGGGCTTCCGTCGACTTTTCATATCAACGGAAGCCCTTATTTTTTTAATATTTCTTAGAACTTGCCAGCCTTGGCAGCTTCTTCGATAGCAACTGCAACAGCTACTGTCATACCAACCATTGGGTTGTTTCCTGCGCCGATGAGACCCATCATCTCAACGTGTGCAGGTACAGAAGAAGAACCTGCAAACTGAGCGTCAGAATGCATACGTCCTAATGTATCTGTCATACCATAGGAAGCAGGACCTGCTGCCATATTGTCTGGATGCAGTGTACGTCCTGTACCGCCGCCAGAAGCAACGGAGAAGTATTTCTTTCCAGCCTCTACGCACTCTTTCTTGTAAGTACCTGCAACTGGATGCTGGAAACGTGTTGGGTTTGTGGAGTTACCTGTAATGGAAACGTCAACGCCTTCCTTCCACATGATAGCAACACCTTCACGAACGTCGTTTGCTCCGTAGCAGTTTACTTTTGCACGAGGTCCGTCAGAGTATGCCTTACGGAATACTTCTTTCAGCTCTCCTGTATAGTAATCGTAATCTGTCTCAACATATGTAAATCCGTTGATACGCGCGATGATCTGTGCAGCGTCTTTTCCAAGGCCGTTTAAGATAACACGCAGTGGTTTCTGACGAACTTTGTTTGCTTTCTCAGCAATACCGATAGCGCCTTCTGCTGCTGCGAAAGATTCATGTCCTGCCAGGAAACAGAAGCAGTCTGTGTCTTCTTCCAGAAGCATTTTTCCTAAGTTACCATGTCCCAGACCTACTTTACGCTGATCTGCTACAGAACCTGGAATACAGAAAGCCTGAAGACCTTCGCCGATAGCTGCTGCTGCATCTGCCGCTCTCTTGCAGTCTTTCTTGATAGCGATAGCAGCGCCTACGATGTAAGCCCAGCATGCGTTTTCAAAGCAGATTGGCTGAATGCCTTTTACCATATCGTATACGTTTAACCCGGCGTCTTTTGTAATTTTTTCAGCTTCTTCGATGGAAGCAATACCATAGCTATTTAAAACCTGATTGATCTTGTCAATTCTTCTTTCATATGATTCAAATAAAGCCATTATGAAATCCTCCTATAATCATTACCTTTTGCTGCGTTTCGTCTCATTACTCTTCTCTTGGGTCAATGATCTTAACAGCGTCAGCAACACGTCCGTACTGTCCCTGTGCTTTTTCCCAAGCTACGTTTGGCTCGTCACCTTTCTTGATGAAATCTGTGAGTTTGCCAAGGTTTACGAATTTATAACCGATGATCTGGTCATCTTCGTCTAATGCGATTCCTGTAACGTAGCCTTCAGCCATTTCCAGATAACGAGGACCTTTCTTTAATGTTCCGTACATAGTACCAACCTGGGATCTCAGACCTTTTCCTAAGTCTTCCAGACCTGCTCCGATTGGAAGTCCGTCTTCAGAGAATGCGCTCTGTGTACGTCCGTAAACGATCTGCAGGAATAATTCTCTCATAGCTGTATTGATTGCGTCACAAACAAGGTCTGTATTTAACGCTTCCAGAATAGTTCTTCCTGGTAAAATCTCAGAAGCCATGGCTGCTGAATGAGTCATACCTGAGCATCCCAGTGTCTCAACTAAGGCTTCCTGAATGATTCCGTCCTTAACATTCAGAGTCAGCTTACATGCGCCCTGCTGAGGAGCACACCAGCCAACGCCATGTGTTAAACCTGAAATGTCTTTGATTTCTTTTGCTTTTACCCATTTTGCTTCTTCTGGGATTGGAGCTGCTCCGTGGTTCACACCCTGAGCTACTGGACACATTTTTTCTACTTCATGTGAATAAATCATTTTAAAACTCCTTTCAAGTATAAATTACTTAAAGTGCGCCGTATACGACACCTTATTCACAAACATTTTCTCACAAAGTGACAAAAAAATCCAGACCTATTTTTTTCGATTTCCATAGTTTTTGCAACTGTTCTATGATATATAGCTGAATACTTCTAGTCTGGGGTTCATGATTTTTTGAATCCCCCTGGCAAATCCCATAAAATAATGCTAAAATAAGTAAAACAACATCTTTATTATATTATTTTTTAGTTTTTCTCAAGAAAAGGAGGTATTTTGTATGAAAACTTATGAAATGATTCATGAAATCAGCGACATGTGCCGAGGCAAAATGGATTCTGATATTTCAGAAATTGAGACAGACAACCTGGATGAATACATGAGAACCCATATCAGCAAAGCGGCCACCTGTGAAAAAACCGAGCTGGAAAGCGGCGCTATTGTTTATGATGTGGTAACCAACGGGCTGAAAGAAAGATTCTCTTTCACAGAAATCTAAACTTACTTGTTTTATCATAAACTTATAAAGGGAGCGCAGTGTTTAGCGTACATGAAAAGGTATCCGTTAAACACTGCACTCCCTTTTATCTAGAGAAAATGCTGTATAAGCTGGGTAATGCTGGTAAGTCCCAGACTATACAAAAATATGGAACCTGGCTTTCCCAGAATAATGATAAGAGTAAATTTTCTCAGGGTCATTTTCGTCAGACCTGCAATATAGCACAAAAGATCATCAGGAGCCACCGGGAAGAAAATAGCGGCGGCAAAAGCCTTGTCAAAGGCTGTTCCCTTATCCAGCCAGCCGATATATTTCTTGTAGTTTTTCTCTCCGATCATATGCTGAACAAAGGATTTTCCATATCTTTTAGAGAGTACAAAGGCCAGTATGGAGCCCATGGAAATTCCCACATAATTATATACAAATCCCCATACCGGACCGAAGATCAAAACGCCGCCCAGACAGCCGATAGCTCCCGGAAGTATCGGTATCACCACCTGGATGCACTGAATAAGCACAAAGCACACCGGCGCCCACAGTCCGAACTTTCCCAGAAAAGCCTCCAGAGACTCTGCTGAGACAAAGATTCCTGTGCGGATACCATACCAGATAAACAGAGCCATAGCCGCCAGTCCTAAAAGGGTACATATATTTAAATATACTGCTGTTTTTTGTTTTCCCATAAAACTACTCTCCTGTTTGGGGCATCCCCTCTGTTTTTTTCTCTCTTCCTTGCCTGTTCTTCCTGAAAAATTTTCTCATAGAAACTCTCCCACATATTTCCTACATGTTCCCGGCTGTAAAATTTGTGTCCGGTAAAAGCAAGTTCTGCACTTTTCTCATAGAACTGCCGATTCTCTTTCAGTTTTTCCAAAGTCCTGATAAACATTTCCTGGTCCTGTCCCCGGAGGACATAATCAAACAATATGGGCTGATAGATATCCAGATCCCTGACCAGGATAGGGATACCGCAATTCATAGCCTCCAGGATTGTCATAGGAAACAGTTCTTCATAAGAGGGAAGGAACATCACATCTGCCATATTATAAATCTGGTTCATTTCTTCCCTGTCTACCAGTCCCAGAAATTTTACGTTTTCCGGAAGGTTTTCCATTCTGGCTTTAATTTCCTCGTACCCCTCAGAAATCTTTCCGAAAGAAAAGCCTCCTGCCCACACAAACTGACACTCCGGCATTTTTTCTGCCACATCCAGGAAATCAAAGACTCCTTTTCTTCTCTGCAGCTGTCCTGCACACAATATTGTAAAGGCCTCTGGGCGGATTCCGTATTTTTCTCTGGCCTTCCTCTTTTCTTCCTTTCCAAGAGGATAAAAATTCTTTTCTGACACTACATTGGGAATATAAGTAACTTTTTCACTGGGAATTCCATAATCTGCCAGCTTGTCAATAAATACTGGATTTACTGTCACCAGATAATCCATTCTCTTATAAAAAGAAATCATATATTTATAAAAAATATTCTTGGCAAACCTGGGAAGGGCAATGCTGTTTTCCACAGTTTCCGGAAGGAAATGTACATACCCCACCAGGGCTCCCTGTCTCCTTCTCCAGAAAGCAGACAGATAGAATTCCGGATTTATGGAATGGTAATGGGTAATCTCACTGGCTTCCCTGGAGTTTTCCCTAATCAGAGCTCTGTCTTTCATCACTTCTCTGGCCAGCTCTACCTGTTCATCATGGGCGGAAAGAACGCCCTGCCCCTTGACCATATCTGCTTTTGACAACATATTAATCCGTTTCATTCAATCAGGCTCCTCTCTTCATAATGCCTCTTGTCCAGACTTCGGAAAGGGATTTCCATCTGCCTCTGAATCCTGGCGTTCTTTCTTCTGATAAAAGTTCCTGGTGTCTGTCTTTTTCCTGTTCTTCTATGACTCTTCTGTAGATCCCTTCTGCAGCTGTACAGAAATTCCATGTAGAATATAGGCTGGAAATTTCCTGTCCTCTCCGTCCCATTTCCAGACGCCGTTCTTCCTGTTCCAGAATATAGTTCAAATGCATTTTAAAATACTCATAGCCTTCATACTGAAAACCGTTATATCCGTCTGTGATCACCTGGCTGAGACATTCATCTTTTCTGCAAAGTGCAGGAAGGCCGCAGGCCAGAGCCTCTATGTAAGTAATACCCTGGGTTTCGCTGCTGGAGGCGCATACGAAAACATCTCCCAGCTTATAATATCTGGCAACCTCATCTGGGGCAATCATTCCGGTAAATACGACCTGGTCTGTAATCTGAAGGTCCTTTGCTCTCTCTTCCAGATTTTCTCTGTCCGGCCCATCCCCTGCAATAAGAAATGTAAGATTTTTCCCTACTCCTTCTCTAATGAGTCTGGAGAAGTATTCCAGCAGCTCTTCCAGATTTTTTTCTTTTGCCAGTCGTCCTACGCTGACCAGAACTTTATTCTCCAGAGGTATTCCCAGTTTTTTCTTCATGGCATTTTTCTCTTCTTCAGAAACCGGCTCTTTGAACCTGCCAAGGTCAATTCCTGTAGGCATTACAGCAACAGGTTCTTCCACGCCGTATTTTTTCAGGATATTCTCTACCTTACTGGTTGGAACAATGACCTGGCTGGTCTTGCCCAATACCATTTTCGAAAAGCATGCCACTGCTTTTTTCTCTATTTTCGCTCCGGTTTTATACTGAGATAATCCTCCTGGAAGATAGTGGATATAGTCCTCATAAACTGTGTGATAAGTATGTACCAGAGGACACTGGCATTTTCTGCTGATTTTTGCAGCATAGGAAAAGGTCATAAATTCGCACTGAGAATGAACAATATCTGGCCTCCACCAGATCAGCTCCTGAATTAAAGGCTCTGTATGAGGAAGGACTGCTCTGGCATTTGGGTATATTTTTTCCAGGTTTAAAGATTTAATATAGTAAACGCCTTCCTCCACGTAAGATTTATAATTTCTGGATAAGGTAAGAACCCTTACCTCATGTCCTCGGTTTTCCAATTCTTTTTTCAAATTTATTACGGAAGTCACAACACCATTTACCACAGGCTTGTACCAATCTGTTGTTAATAATATCTTCATAAAGGTTCCCCCTTTTCTTTTTCTTAATCTATGTATTATGGTAATGCATAGACTTAAAGAAAAGAGGTGACCAAACTTAAAGATTTTCTAAAGATTTTAAAAGAAAGAGCCTCGGTCTTGTAAGAAATCTGTTAAGAATTCCTACATTTCCAAGGCTCTTTCTTAATTTTTCTTTGAGATTTTATCAGTCCAGTTCAATTTCTGCCAGTTCTGCTGGTGGAAGCTGTCTGGAAGAATTGGCTTTATATTTCTTCAGCTCTGCAGAGGCTTTGTTCAAAGGCGCTATAGTTCCTGCTCCTGCCATACAGCCCCCGGGGCAGCCCATGCCTTCGATCATGCAGCCTTTAATTTTTCCTGCTTTTGCCTGCATAAGAATCTTTTTACACTCGTCCAGGCCTTCTGCATGTTCAATGTGTACTTCTACTTCCGGATAGTACTCACGGAGACAGGCCTCAATAGCGCTGGACACACCTCCTGCCACAGCATAACCTCGTCCTGCTGCTGTAGCATTATGGAAGGAAGAATCTCCTTCACATTTAGCAGGGTCAATTCCCTTTGCTTCAAACATACCAGCCAGCTCTTCAAAAGTAATTACAAAATCCACATCGCTCCGTACGTCAGTCCTGGAAGCCTCCAGCTTTTTAGAAGCACAGGGGCCGATAAAGACCACCTTAGCATCCGGGTACTGCTTTTTAATGGTTCTGGCAGTAGCCACCATAGGCGTCAGCTCCTGAGAAATATTTCCCGTCATATCCGGGAAGAAATGCTTGGCCATCATGATCCAGGACGGACAGCAGGAAGTCAGGAGGAAAGGCAGTTCTCCGGTACTTACCTTTTCCGCATAGTGATGAGCTTCTGAGGCAGCGCCAATATCCGCTCCCAGCGCCACTTCATAGGCTTCTGCAAAGCCCATTTCCAAAAGAGCTGCTTTCAGCTTTCTGGGCGTTACCTCTGCTCCAAACTGGCCTACAAAAGCCGGTGCCACTTCTGCAATAATCTGTTTTCCCTCTTTCAAGGCGTGAGCCAGCTGAAAGATCTGAGATTTATCAGAAATTGCTCCAAAAGGACAGTTCACCATACACATACCGCAGGAAACACATTTTTCATTATTGATCTTTGCTCTTCCCAGCTCGTCGCTTTCAATAGCATTGACACCGCAGGCCCTGGCACAGGGCCTTTCTTTCTTTGCGATGGCGTCATAAGGGCAAACAGATTTACATTTCCCGCACTTAATACATTTTTCCTGATCAATGATAGATTTTCCTTTAACGATGCTGATGGCTCCCTTAGGACAAACCTCCTTACAGGGATGGGCCACACAGCCCCGGCACATATTGGACACCTCATACATTTTCGGCTCGCAGGCGTCACAGGCGGAGGGAATCACCTGCATGAGAGGCGGCTCATAATACTTTTCGTCAATATTGCTGGCTTCCAGCCCTGCTGTAATATGTACTGCCGTATTCTCTGGTCTCAGGGACATGCCCATTGCCAGACGCACACGTTCGCTGGCTACTGCCCTCTCACGATAGATACTTTCTCTGTAAGTAGCTCTCTCCTGGACGATATGATAAGGAATCGCCTCAATATCTGCTACCAGTGTTTCCGGCTCAGACTCAAATCCCACCCTGGCAATCTCTTTGAACACCTTGCGGCGGATTCTTTTCACATTTGTATCTAATCCTCTCATCTGTCATTACCCTTCCTTTCTTTTTATCACTCAATATGATACCCAGAATTTTTCCAGTTTGCAAGAAATTGCAGGTATTTTATTTCATACAAAAGCTCTATGTGTTATAATTTTTCTTAATTATACAAAAATATTACAGGACCTTCCAAAAATTTTACGGGATGTTCCGGAAAGGAATTCTATGTTTGCTTATAAATCTGTTTTTCAGGGCAAAAGCCTGCTTCCCCCATTCTTTACCGGAAGCACATTAAAATTATTTGCTCTTATTTTCATGCTCATCGACCATATAGGCGCAGTAATCCTGGAGCACGGAGTAATCTATTCCTATAATAATCAGCTGCCTACAGCCCTCTCCTATTCTGCCAGTCTTTTCTGCTCTCAGATTGACCAGGTGCTGAGAGGCATTGGACGACTGGCTTTCCCGATTTTCTGTTTTCTGCTGGTAGAAGGATTTTTTCACACCTCCAACAGAAAAAAATATGCCTTCCGGCTTTTCCTCTTTGCTCTGTTCTCAGAAATTCCCTTTGACCTGGCCTTTAACAGCAGTATTCTGGAGTTTTCCTACCAGAATGTAATGTTTACTTTGCTTTTGGGTCTTTTGACGATATGGGGCATGGAAAAAGCCCGTTTTATCCATCCTCTCCTGCCCATTCTTCCTGCAGCTGCAGGGATTTTCGCAGGCTGGATTTTTCAGGCAGACTATGACTGGAGAGGCATTGTGCTGATTATCGTCCTCTATGTCTTCTATCAGTATCCTCTGGAAAAGACCGTTGCAGGATGTCTCTGTCTTCTCTGGGAGCCTCTGGCCTGCCTGGCTTTCATTCCTCTGAATATGTACAATCACAAAAAAGGACAGGGGATGAAATATCTTTTCTATCTCTTTTACCCTGTCCATCTGCTGATACTATTTTGTATCCGATATGCGATTTTTCAAATCTGAAACTTTGATTTAATCGTTGATTTTTTCTACCACTTCATTCTGATTTTTGTAAATACTGTGGGAGGGGACTACTCCTCTCACAGAAGAAAGAGGATAGATATTCGTATGGCTGCCTACTACAGTCCCTGGATTCAGTACAGAACCGCAGCCCACCTCTACTTCGTCACCCAGCATGGCGCCGAATTTCTTCAGTCCAGTCTCCATACGGACTTCTTTTCCTTTTACAACCACCAGCTTTTTATCAGATTTCACATTGGAAGTAATAGAGCCTGCTCCCATATGGGATTTATAGCCTAAGATAGAGTCTCCCACATAATTGTAATGGGGCACCTGAACCTTATCAAAAAGAATCACATTTTTCAGCTCTGTAGAATTTCCTACAACAGCCCCTTCTCCCACCAGAGCATTTCCCCGGATAAAAGCACAGTGACGTACTTCTGCATCTTTTCCGATGATAGCCGGTCCGTTAATGTAAGCTGTAGGAGCTACTTTTGCAGATTTTGCAATCCACACATTCTCCCCTTTTTTCTCATACTCTTCTTCACTTAAAATATTCCCCAGTTTTACAATAAATTCGCTGATACAAGGCAGCACTTCCCAGGGATAGGTTTTTCCCTCTAAAAGTTCTTTTGCCAGAGTTTTACTTAAATCGCTGTAAAGCTCACTGATTTTTAACTGTTCCATTTTTCAACCTGCTTTCTTTTTGGACTTTTCTCTACTATTTTACTATGCCGGCAGGATTTTTCCAACTAAAATATATATCTTTTCTCTAAGCTTATTTTTTCCCTTCGGTTTTCGTCTTTTTGCTTCCTGACCTTGCTGCTGTTTTTTTATAGAAGCCTGCCGCTTTGTCAAAATACTGCCGCAGGGCAAGCTGGTTCCGAAGGTCCATAACTCCCTGGGTCCGCTTTCTGATAAAATCTTCCAGCTTCACCATATACTCTTCTGAGGTAATGCTTCCCTCTGCCACATAAGTCAGTCCCTTCTCCCAGCTGGCCGTAAGCTCTGGGTTCAAAAGAGAACGAATGGAAGCATTTACCACATCAAAAATCATTTCTCCGAGTAAGGTAGGAGTGATCACCTGGGTCTTCTTATTCAGGGCCAGATATTTAATGGTGATAAGCTTTTTTAAAATCTCTGCTCTGGTAGCACTGGTGCCAATGCCGCTGCCCTTAATCTGAGCTCTCAGCTCCTCGTCTTCAATAAGCTGTCCTGCATTTTCCATAGCCAGGATCATAGAACCGGAAGTGTATCTTTTGGGAGGAGAGGTCTCTCCCTCCTTTATGTAAAATTCCTTTATCGGAAGAGTGCTTCCCTTTTTCACTCCCTTAAGCAGTTCCAGAAAGGCAGTATCTTCTGTCTGCTCTTCCTCCTGGACTTTCTGTCCTGTCTCTTCTTTCTTATTCTTTCCAAAAGAATATCCGGTAACCTTCAGATATCCCTCGGAAACCAGCACCTTAAAAGAAGAATACAACCGCTCCTTTTCAATCACAGATATAAGGCTGATCTTCTGATAAACCGCAGGGGGATAAAAAATACTCAGGAATCTCCTTACGATTACTTCATAGACTCTGGCTCCCTGAGGAGCCAGACTTTTCAGAGCTCCCAACCCCTGGCCTGTAGGGATAATAGCATAATGGTCTGTAATCTGCTTATCATTTACATACCTGGTTTTTGCTATATTCTTATAGCTGCCCTGTTCCAAAATCTCTCCTGCAAATTCCCTTGCATGTTCATAGTTCAGAAGTCCTCTGATATTTTTGGATATCTCCTTTGCCACTGCCGTTGACAGCACTCTGGCATCAGTTCTGGGATAAGTCACCATCTTTTTCTCGTACAGCTCCTGAACGATCCTCAGCGTCTCGTCTGGGCTCAGCTTAAACAGACGGGAGCACTCATTCTGAAGCTCTGCCAGGTTAAACAGAAGGGGAGGATTTTTATTCTCCTTTTTCTTCTCAATCTTCTCTGCCACTGCTGTAAGAGGAGGATTTGCCGACAAAATCTCCAAAAGACTCCGGGCGTCTTTTTCCTCTTTAAACCCATTTTCCTTATAAAGCAATGGGGACTGAAAATACCGGCTTCCTTCCACAGCCCTCCATTCCCCCTCAAAGGTATGGCCTCCCAGGTCAAATTTTCCCAATACCCGGTAGAAAGGCGTTTTCACAAATTCCCGGATTTCCCGCTCTCTGCGGACTACCATTCCAAGGACACAGGTCATAACCCTTCCCACAGAAATCGCCTGGTATTTGCTCCCCAGATAGGAGGACACTGCATTTCCATATTTCAGGGAAAGAAGTCTGGAAAAATTAATTCCCATAAGGTAGTCTTCCTTTGCCCTCAGATAGGCAGAAGCAGAAAGGTTGTCATACTCATGGATATCCTTTGCCTCCCGGATGCCCCGGAGGATTTCCTCTTCTGTCTGGGAATCAATCCACACTCTTTTCTGGTCTTTATCCTTTACATGGGCCATCATGGCTACCAGACGGTAGATATACTCTCCCTCCCGCCCGGAGTCTGTGCAGATATAGATAGTCTCCACATCCTTCCGGTTGAGAAGGCCGCTGACAATATCAAACTGTTTCTTTACTGCCGGTATGACTTCATATTTAAATTCCTTTGGCAAAAAAGGCAGAGTCTCCAGGCTCCACCTTTTCAGCTTCTCATCATATTTTTCCGGGTAACTCATTGTGACCAGATGGCCCACACACCAGGTAATCACTGTATTTTCTGATTCCAGATAACCGTCATATCTCTGGGTACGCACCTTTAGGGCCTTGGCGAATTCCTGGGCCACACTGGGTTTCTCTGCTATAAATAATGATTTGCCCATAAAAGCTCCTCTTTTTGACTATTCGTTCATGTTGGCAAGTTTTGCCGTTTGGTCCGCGGCAATAAGATGATCTATAATTTCCTGAAGATCACCGCCAAGGACAGAATCCAGTTTATGCAAAGTAAGTTTAATCCTGTGATCTGTCACGCGGCCCTGAGGGAAATTATAAGTCCGGATTTTCTCAGATCGGTCTCCCGTTCCCACCTGACTCCTTCTGGCCTCTGCCTCCTCGTCATGGCGTTTCTGCAGCTCCATGTCATAGAGACGGGAGCGAAGGATCTTCAGGGCCTTATCCTTATTTTTAAGCTGAGACTTCTCATCCTGGCAGGAAATAACGATTCCTGTAGGAATATGGGTAAGACGTACCGCAGAGTCTGTGGTATTTACGCACTGTCCTCCATTTCCGGAAGCACGGAAAACATCAAACTTACAGTCATTCAAATCCAGCTGGAAATCAATTTCCTCTGCTTCAGGCATAATAGCCACCGTAATGGTAGATGTATGGATACGTCCGCCGCTTTCAGTCTCAGGCACACGCTGTACCCGGTGAACGCCGCTTTCATATTTCAGCTTTGAATATGCTCCCTGTCCATAGATCATAAAGGTTACTTCCTTAAAACCGCCGATGCCGTTTTCATTCAAAGTAAGCATCTCGGTTCTCCACCTCTGGGACTCAGCGTATTTCACATACATCCTGTAAATCTCCGCTGCAAAAAGGGCAGCCTCGTCTCCTCCTGCTCCTGCACGGATTTCCACGATAACGTTTTTCTCATCATTAGGGTCTTTGGGAAGGAGAAGGATCTTCAACTCATGCTCCAGCTCCTCAATCCGCTTCTTAGCCTCAGACAGCTCTTCTTTCAGCATTTCCCGCATCTCTTCATCAGACTCCTCTTCCAGCATGGAAAGGCTGTCCTCTACGGTCTGCTTACAGTCCTTGTATTCTTTATATGCAGCCGCAATAGGCTGAAGCTCACTCTGTTCCTTCATCAGTTTCTGAAACCTTGCTGTGTCATTGGCCACAGTAGGCTCATTCAGTTCATTTAATATTTCTTCAAGGCGTACTAAAATGTCATCTAACTTATCAAACATATCTTTCCTCCTGATTTTTTCTTCCTGTTACTACTCTGTCCAGGCCGGCCAGGTCCTTTACTGTCCGCACCTGTATATATCCTTTTTCTTCCATAAGAGAGGCTACTTCCTCTCCCTGGTCATATCCGATTTCAAAGGCAAGAAGCCCTCCTGGCTTTAAATGCTCCCCTGCCTGATCCAAAATATTTCTGTAAAAAAACAGTCCGTCCTCATGGCCGTCCAGGGCCATATAAGGCTCATAGAGCCTGACTTCTTCCATCAGTCCCTGTATCACCGAAGTCCGGATATAGGGGGGATTGGAGACAATGGCGTCATACCTTCCCTTAATCTTTTCAAAAAGATCACTGCAGATCCATCGAGCCTTTGCCTGACAGTCCTGGCCATTTCTTCTTGCCACGGCTAATGCTTTTTCTGACAAATCTACTCCTGTGCCTATGGCTTTCTCCCGATTTGCCAGGATACTCAGGAGAATACACCCGCTTCCAGTACACATATCCAGAATCTCCAGTTCCCGGTCTGTGGGAAGTTCCTTCAGCACTTCTTCCACCAGGGTTTCTGTATCTGGCCTGGGAGCCAGAACATTCTCATCCACATAGAACTTCATTCCGTAAAAATAGGCTTCATTGGTAAGCTGCTGAAGAGGAATGTGCTCTCCTCTCTTCCTGATCAATTCCCTGTAAGCCTTACTTTCCTGGTCTTTTACCGGCTCTTCTTCATGGATAAAATACCAGCTTCTGGAAATCTTGCACACATACTCCATAAGGAGCCATGCATCCAGATGGCTGTTTTCAATCTTCTTTTCGTTCAGATATTTTTTACCAAAATCCAGCAGTTCTCTGTAGCTTTCCATATCAGGGCTCCTCAGGGATTTCCGTCTCAGGGAAATTTTTTCTCAGATAATCTTTCCAGTCAAAGACCGCCTCCACTGCTGCAATAGCCACTTCTGTCATATCTGGCGTAGGTTCTTTAGTAGTCAGCTTCTGAAGGGCCAAACCTGGTTTTGAAAGAAAAGCCACGGCAGAATTATCACTGCTTCCCGCCAGCCGGATAAATTCATAGGAAATCCCGGCAATAGCCGGCACCAGAAGAATGCGGATAACAATTCTCAGCCACATAGCCTTTACAGGAACCACTGCAAAGAAGCCGATAAAAAAGATAATACTCACAATAATTACAAAAAAGAGAAAACTGGTCCCGCATCTCTTGTGGAATCTGGAGCTTTTCATCACATTTTCCACTGTCAGGGGCAGCCCATGTTCCACGCAGTTAATACACTTATGTTCAGCTCCGTGATACATAAAGACTCTCTGTATATCCTCCATTTTAGATATGAGAACCATATAGAAAAGAAACAGCAGAATCCTTACCACTGCCTCAGCAATGGTTACAATGGTTTCCGTAGCCCCTACCCGGTGAAGAAGACTGGCGATCAGATAGGGAAGAACCATAAACAGGGCTATAGAAAAGACTACAGAAAAACAGACTGTCAGGGTCATCAGCACCTTGTCTTCTTTTTCCTTTTTTGCCTCTTCCTTTTCCTTCTCTTCTCCCTGAAGGTTCTTTCTCTTCAGATAGTCCTCTTCCTCTTCAAAAAAGGTGGCAGAATACATAAGGCATTTGGTTCCTACCACCAGAGAATCTATAAAATTAAATACTCCTCTTATAATGGGAAGACTCAGAATCTTTTTATTTTTTATGATACTCTTATAATCTTCCACCTTAATTTCAATCTCTTTGTCAGGCTTGCGTACTGCCACAGAATAAACATCTCCATGGCGCATCATGATGCCTTCCATTACCGCCTGTCCGCCGATATTCGATGATTTCATTCTTTCCTCCAAACGCAATAAGAGGCTGAAGTCCGAAAACCTCAACCTCTTCTACATCTTATTTATTCATGCCGTATTTTCTGTTGAACTTATCGATACGTCCACGGGCCTGTGCAGCTTTCTGCTGTCCTGTATAGAAAGGATGACATTTGGAGCAAACTTCTACGCGCAGCTCAGACTTTGTAGAACCTGTCTTAAATGTATTTCCACAGTTGCATGTCACTGTACATTCCTGATAGTTTGGATGGATTCCTTCTTTCATTTTTTTCACCTCTTCTATAGTTTGATAATTTATATTGTTTATGCGTTTTCCAATTTCAAACAGCTCATAAATTGTAACATATATTCCCCTCAAATGCAAGTCCCAACATAAAAAACTTACAGGGTAATCCGGGCGCTTTAAATAATCCTCTGTTTCTTGATCATCTGGACAAATTCTCCATTATCCCTGGTTCTTGCAAACATGTTCAGAATGTTCTCTGTAGCCTCCTCAGACTTCATACCATTCAAAGCTTTACGCATAATCTCTGCTGCTTCCAGTTCATCAGAAGTCAGAAGCAGGTCTTCCCGTCTGGTTCCGGATTTGGCAATATCAATGGCCGGGAATACCCGTTTCTCCTGAAGCTTTCTGTCCAATACCAGCTCCATATTACCGGTTCCCTTAAATTCCTCGTAAACCACATCGTCCATCTTACTTCCTGTGTCTACCAAAGCTGTAGCCAGGATGGTCAGGCTTCCGCCCTCTCTCATATTTCTGGCAGCGCCGAAGAATCGTTTTGGCATATGGAGAGCTGCCGGGTCCAGACCGCCGGAAAGTGTACGCCCGCTGGGTGATACTGTAAGGTTATAAGCTCTTGCCAGTCGGGTGATACTGTCAATAAAGATAGTAACATCTTTTTTATGTTCTACCAGACGTTTTGCTCTCTCAATGGTCATCTCTGATACTCTTTTATGGTGTTCCGGAAGTTCGTCAAAGGTAGAGTAGATAATCTCTACATTCTTGCCCTTAATGGTCTCCTTCATATCGGTTACCTCTTCCGGTCTTTCGTCAATAAGAAGGATGATCAGATGCATTTCCGGATTATTCCGGAGAATAGATTTTGCCGCATCCTTTAAAAGCGTAGTCTTTCCTGCCTTGGGGGGAGATACGATCATTCCCCTCTGTCCTTTTCCGATAGGACTGACCAGGTCTGTAATCCTCATAGCCATACTTCCGCCTGGACGCTCCAGATAAAGCCTTTCATTTGGGAAAATCGGGGTCATATCCTCAAAGTTCATTCTCTGCATTTCGTTGGCCTTAAATCCGTTAATATATGTTACATACAAAAGAGCAGAAAATTTCTCATTCTGGCTTTTTACTCTGGTGTTTCCCTTTAAAATATCTCCAGTCTTCAGGTTAAATCTCCGAATCTGAGAAGGGGATACATAAACATCATTGTCACCGGGAAGATAGTTATCACTGCGGATAAATCCATATCCGTCTGGAAGCACTTCCAAAATACCAGTTACGCTCTGGCCGCTGTCCAGTTCAGACTGTTCCATAGGCGCACGTACGGCTCTTCCTTCCTGGCTCTCTTCCTTTTTATGTTCCTCTCTCCTGGATTCTTCTTTCTTATAATCCTCTCTCTTGCTTTCTTCTTTTTTATGCTCCTCTTTCTTTTCCGCCATTTTCTTGTCTTTCTCATCTTCCTGGAGCATACGTTCCACTAATTCGCTTTTTTTCAGCGAAGAGAGTCCTCTCATTCCTCTGGCTCTTGCAATCTCTTTCAATGCCCCTAATGACAGGGATTCATACTTTTCTCTCATTCTAAAATCCTTTCTTTATATTCACAAATAATCGTACTTTCAACTAATATCATCTGGAATTTATAGTCAGAACTGACATGACATTTTGTTTGAGAAATATAAATATCGTAGGGTCTTATCCATACTTTTGCATATTCTACCATAATTTGAACGATTTGGCAAATAAAATATTGGCTGGATGCATAGGTCCGAAAACGGCCTTTTGTAAGATTCTACCGCTGGTTTACCCGGTTTTTCCGGTATTTTCTGGCTCTACCCTCTCTCGGTTGCACATATTTTTCTCTGGTTATATACTGTTTTTATAGATACAGAGGAGGTTACTTGATATGTACGAATTAGACCGGGAAAAATTCGGCAGTTTTATTGCACGATTAAGAAAAGAAAAAGGGTATACACAAAAAGAACTGGCTGAGAAATTATCTATCTCGGATAAAGCTGTAAGTAAATGGGAAACAGGAAAAAGTCTTCCTGACATCTCTCTCCTGGTTCCTTTGGCAGATATTATGGAAGTTACGGTAACAGAACTGTTAGAGGCCCGCCGGATAGAGGGGGCCCAGATTACTGCTGTTCCAGTAGAAGACATGGTAAAAAAAGCTTTGACCTATTCTGAAGAAATCCAGAAGAAAAATACCCGGCAGAAAGTTAAGCATTGTATCCTTTGCGGAGCGGGGATCCTGGCCGGTCTTCTGGAAATCTTGGGACTGGTTCTTCTTACAAAAGACACTGATTTTCTTTCCCGCTATAGCTCTGTTTTTGGCCTGGAAGGTTTAAGTATTCTGTTTGGCATCTATTTCTGGATATTTGCCAAAGAAAAAATTCCTTCTTTTTACGATGAAAATAAATTAAATTTCTACAGTGACGGTATATTTCGGATAAATATGCCGGGGCTTCATTTTAATAACCGGAACTGGCCTTACATAGTCCGTGTTTCCCGCCTGGGAATGCTGGCCCTTATGATCCTGTGTCCCTTGGTTTATTTTATTCTCTATTTCATTGCTTCAACCTTTTCTTCTGCAGATATGGTATTTGCAGGGCAGTTTATTATCCTGCTCATCTTCCTGGGAAGTGTTTTTATTCCCCTCTATGTTGTTGGGAAAAAGTATGAGTAAGTGACGGTTGGCAGACATAGACAATAGACTATGTCTGCCAACTGTCTGTTATTATAAAAAATCCGGCAGGACTTCTCTTTTTAAGGAGAATCTCCTGCCGGATTTCCGTCATTCATCATAATTCCATATTCAAAATATGAAAGCACTCCATAAGAAATATATCTTCTGATTTTTTAGTTCTTATAGCCCAGTGGAAGGCTTTCCCAACGCTCTTTTAATTTGTAGGCAATATCCTTTGGCTGGCGCTGACGTGTGAACACACCTTTCTTATTGCCGTTGACACGCATAATTCCCTCTGTTGTCTGGAAATCAGCAAAGTTCCAGATCTGCTCGCCTTTGATAAAATCATAGGAATCAAAAACTTCATTATTCATTTTCAGATACTCAGCCTGGTATTCCTGGCTCCACATAACAGAAGGCAGCTTATGTTCTGAGCCAAGGGTATCTGCACCGTACTCTGTGAAAATAAAGGGTTTATTCAAATTCAGAGCTTTCCATGCATCCATTTCTTTACGGAACAGCACTTCTGCAGTGGAAATGTCATATCCGCCGCTTACATACCATCCAAAGTAGCGGTTTAATGCAATGATATCGCTGAAGTTATAGCACTTGCATTTGTCTGGTGTGGAATTCATTACCAGTGCAAAAGTACGGGGACGCTTCTGAGGATCCAGTTCCCGGGCTCTGTCAAATACTTCTTTAAAGTACGGAACAGCCGCATCACTTGTTGTCTCAGGCTCATTTAAAAGACTCCATGCGACAACGGAAGGATGATTTTTATCTCTTGTGATCATCTCCTCTACAGCACGCAGATGGGCCTGAAGCAGTACCGGAGTAGTCTCTTTCTCAAAGAAAGCCGTTGCCTTTCCGGTACTTGCCTCCATAAAGTTCATAAGACTTTCGAACAGACCTACAGCCGGAACCTCGTCAATGATAAGGAAACCTTCTCTATCTGCCATCTGATAGATTTCTTCGCTGTATGGATAATGAGAAGTACGGAAGGAGTTAGCTCCGATCCATTTCATCAGCTCAAAATCTCTCTTCATTACACCGATGTTGAATCCACGGCCTACAATATCGCTATCTTCATGTTTACCGAATCCTCTTAAATATACCGGCTCTCCATTCAGAAGAATGCTTGTTCCTTTTACTTCTACTGTACGGATTCCGATTTCCTGGGTATACTCATCCAGAATCTCATCTTCATCCATGATGCGGACTACCATCTGATACAGATAAGCATCTCTTACTTTCCACAGACGAGCATTCTTTACTTCCAGAACTCCTTCTTTTCCTTCACAGCTGGCAACTTTCTGTCCTTCTTCATCAAGAAGTTCAACAGTTACAGGATGATCACCTGTTGTTTTCACTGTGTAAGACACCTTGGCATCTGAACCGCAAAGTTCATTAACCGTCTCAATGTCAAATACAGATTCCTTTGGCAGTGCTGTGAGCCAGACAGATCTCTGCAGACCTGAATAGTTGAAAAAGTCAAAATATGGCTTGCACATTTTCTTTTCTGTAGGAAGTGTAACAGTCTGTCCGCAGGGGATATTTGTAACGGTAAGTTCGTTGTTAACCTTTACAACTACTTTATTGTAAGCATTATAGCGGACAACCTCTGTTACATCTGCACAGAATGGCAGAAATCCTCCTTCATGCTCAGCAACCTTGGTTCCGTTAACAAATACAACGGCTCTGTGAGTTGCAGCTCCAAAGCGGAGAAGGACCTGTTTACCGCTCCACTCTCCAGGAACAAACATATCCTTTTCATACCAGAAATCTCCTGCATACTCTCTGATATCTTTTTCTGTATAGAAATCCTGGAAGCTGGCTGGTACCGGGATCATTTCTTTTCCCGGAATGCCTTCCTGCCATTTTTCATTCTCTCCGGCAGATTTCTCATCCAGGCAGAATTTCCACATACCGTCCATTGAAACAACCCGACGTGATACTGTTTCACGGGGATACAGCATTGAATAGTTAAGCATTCTATATTACCTCCTGATCCTATTTTACAAACAGCATTCTATTTCAGCTGTCTCAGCTCCTGCTGTTCTCTTTAATGAAAAGTATAAAGCATTTTCCTTGCTACAGTGAGGAAAATTTTTAGAGATTTCCGCATATTTTTTATCTATTCTTGAAATTTTGTAAAAATTATATGATAATAGAAAAAAGTTCCTTGTTCATTCATACCCTCCGTGTACAAGAGTACCTTGAGAAAGGAGATGACCTGAAATGACTTATCAAGCTGAGTTAGAATTCTTCAAAAAGCTGCTGAAAAATTTTCATCTTACCTATGTAATCATTACACCGGACATGAAAACACTTCCAGAGCCATCCGCCGGAATATACCGGCTCTACACCCGCTGCGATGATTATATGAAAGATTTCTGGGAAAGGGCGGATAAATATAAAGACAATGTAATATACCGGATTAATTCCATATGTATGTACCGGTATCTCTTCTTCCGTCTTCCAGATACAGATGAGCCGCAATTCATGCTCATCGGTCCTTATGTGCTTACAGAAATTTCCCAGAAAATGGTTTTGGAAACCGCAGAGTATATTTCTCTTCCTGAAGAACATTACCATCGTCTGCAGCAATTTTTAATAGGGCTTCCCCGGATTTATGATGAAAGCGTACTTCTTTCTATGCTGAATGTATTTGGAGAGAGAATCTGGGGAAGTATTGACAACTTCCGCCTCCAGGATGAAAACAGCAGGATTACTAATGATTTTAGCGCTGAGGGTTATGCCCAGTATGATGAAGAATACGAAGAGCCACAGCAGCTCATGAAAATACTGGAAGAACGATATAATGAAGAAAACAGCCTGATCCAGGCGGTTGCAAGGGGACAGACTCACAAAGCAGAAGCTTTCGTAAACGGCTTTAATATCCAGGGAATAGAACACCGGATACCGGATCGGTTGAGAAATGTAAAAAACTATATGATCATCCTGAACACACTTTTGCGGAAGGCAGCTGAAAGTGCTGACGTGCATCCCATACATATTGATAAACTCTCTTCTGAATTTGCCCACAGAATAGAGCAGCTTACCTCTGAATCTGGGATGAACACTTTATCCAGGGAAATGGTTCGGAAATACTGTCTGCTGGTAACCAACCATTCTATGAAAGACTACTCCCTGTTAGTCAGAAAAGTCCTGACACAGATCGACTTGGATCTGACTGCAGATCTCAGTCTGAAAGTCCAGGCAAAGGCTCTGGGAGTCAATGCCAGCTATCTCTCCACTCTCTTTAAAAAGGAAACAGGAAAAACATTGACCGAATATGTAAATGGGAAAAGAATCGAATATGCCATCTTCCTTCTGAATTCCACCCAGCTGCAAATCCAGGCCATTGCCCAATACTGTGGAATCTCAGATGTAAATTACTTTACAAGACTGTTCAAAACAGCTGTTGGAAAAACACCTAAAGAATATCGGGATAGTATTTATATATAGGCAGAGCTGTTCGGAACCGTATGTAGAATCCTGAATGGATGCATAAGAAAAGCAGGAGAAACGCTGCAATTCCCGTTTCTCCTGCCTTTAATTACTGTTAAAAACTGGAAGTTGCCAATCTCTTTTCATATAATAATGGATAAGATGTTCCCATCTTGATTACCCTTTAGCAAATACATGTGGGTCTGTCAATCAACAGTCATTTAATTTTTGTATTTCTTTACAAAAAAGTGAAAAAATGCTCATGACAAAACCAC
>ERZ1643250.137-NODE-137-length-92928-cov-57.046612_pt1 | contig 92928 bp, 87 predicted proteins | sample MGYA00579262_ERZ1643250 | MGnify/ENA primary metagenome ERZ1643250 (study PRJEB29033, sample SAMEA4952265) | chicken gut metagenome | biome: Broiler Chicken; feature: Gastrointestinal Tract; material: Caecum | place: Ireland | collected 2018 | study: Broiler... | reverse complement strand
AATCGCCCTGTCTGCTGTATGTGATCGCTCTCATGTGTAACGCCCCTTTCTGTAACCTGTCCTCTGTTTTCACTTTCATTATATTGGTCTGTCTCTCTCCCGGCAAAGGTGCGATTTTTCTTTCTCTCTGCCTTTCTCAGCTTATTAACCGTATCGGAAATCTCGGATAATGCCATTTCCGCCACATCACTGGCTGCAACGCCAAACAGATTGACCATTTCCGGCGTATTAAAATCTGTGATATTCCGGAAGTCCTCCGCTTCCAGGTACAGGTCAGTATCCACGCCGCACCGTTCCATGACCATATAAGCAGTGCTGGCCGCTAAAAGCTGACGTGCCTCCACTTCCACGTTGTACTCGTCCACTTCTTCCAGATAACTGCCTTTCCGTCCTGCAAGCAGATCCGGCAGATAATCCGCAAGGTTATCTTCTGCCGCAATCTTTGCCGCCTCCAGTATGGTTTCCACAAATCCTGTCACTGTCTCGTCCACGCCAAAAGCATTGGCAAGGGTTTCCCGCACATCCGGCTGATATTCTTCCGGCACTTCCCACAAAGGCACTGGCCGGAGCAGGCGGCGGAAACGCCCTTCCTGCGTATCGGAAACGTCATAATAATATTTCAGCCGCAGTTTCGGGCTGTCCTTGTCAAAAACGGCAATCCCTTTGGAATCCCGCTTTACCCACCGTCCAAACTTCTCATTCCAGACTTTCATAGGCAGCACCGCGGACGCCTCCGGGCGCTGCGCATAGATCAAGATCTGTTCATCAAAAGGCAGACGGAAGTTCCGGCAGGCAGAGCGTAGGAAAGACATCCAGTTTTCCGGACTGGCTGTGACTTCCTTCACTGCCTCCACATACAGGTCTGTGATCAGATCATATTTCTTCTTTGCCACAACTCTGTCCTCCTATCGTTCCTGTTCTTTTTCTTTCTGTCTGGCAGGTGGGTATTTTTCCATAAACTCCCGGACTGTGCGGCAATCTCCATCACAAAAATCCCAGTCCTTTTCCGGATCAATATCTAAATACCCGTGCGGTGGCAGTCTGATCGGTTCACGGGTAATAATAGAACCAAAATGATTGACCATGATCCCCTTTGCAATCTGCACCGGATCTCCCCACCCTTCATCATCATGCCGCACTTCATATAAATACAGCCCTTTTGGTACGGTACTCCGGTCAATCCTCAGATCATGGAAAAGGGCTGGTTTCCCTAACACCCGGACTTCTGTAAAGGTTTCTTCCATTGCGTTATATCTTGCCATGCGTTCTGACTCCTTTCCTCTTTTTCTCACTCATGGGCCGATACCGGATTCCATTCTTCTCCATCTGCTTTGCAAACTGACGGATATTCCTGCACTTTCCGTCTATTTCTACCTGTTCCTCGCTGTGGTAACGGCAAAATGCGCAGGAGCTGTCCCCGTTTCCATACTCCAGACACAAAAAAGAACTGTCCGGAAGTGAAAAAAGCGGGTTCCCCCGGCTGTCTGTAAAGCAGATCACTTTTCCACTGCTCATATCTCCCCGCCTCCCAAAAATGTGATAAATTTCCCGGCTTTTACTGCTTTCTGGATCGCATTGATCATCCCGATTTCTGCCACTGTGATCCCCGGCAGAGACAAAACATCATCCATTGTCATATTTAAGACTGCTTTTTCACTGTCAAATCCCGCCTCCATCAGCTTTGAGAGGGAACGGACAGCCTTATGGTTAATCTGCGCCAACTTCCACACCTCCTTTCAATCTGTTTCTGCTCCTTCTCACGCATAGTCCTCATCCTCGCTTTCTTCCATGACCTTCCTCCCATAAGACGTAAATGTATACCAACCTGTCCGGTCAGATTGCCCTTTGTTCCACTCGCCTTTTATAAGGACGCCTGCCCGTTTCAGTCTTGCAAGACCCGTGCTGACCATATATTTTGTCAGATAGGGCATGCGGATCAGAAACATTTTCCGGCTGCAGCACATCCAGGTTTCCCCGCCATACTGGCAGCGTCCATGAAATTCATTCTCTTTTATTTCCGTCCAGATTGCCTCCGCAAGCAAAGCTGCGGATATCCCATACCGTCTGGCAATCCCGGTATTAAACTTCTGTATCAATGGCTTTTCCTCCTTTCGTCCGGTATGTAAAGAGGCGGCATACCGCCGCCTCCCTGTCACGTTCTGTCTATTTCTTCCGGTTCCGCAGGTTCAGCCAGATCAATGCTCCTGCGATAAATACCACTAAAATGACCGTGATCCACATCTTTGCGTTCATGCTTTATCTTCCCCCTTCCTTTTTCTCATTTTCACTGCGGTCAGAATACCAAAGACTGCCACACCTGCTCCGGACAGGGCAGATAACCCGATCCACAGGCCCGGCCTGCTGTCATCCCCGGTCTTTGGTGTCGTAATCAATTCCTCCGGGATCTTTTCATTGGTCATCGTAGCCTTTACGATCTGTCCGTCCTCCTTGATCTCAAAGGCGTATTCGGACTCATCAATCTCATAGCCTTCCGGCGCATTGTACTCCTGATAGGTGTATTTTCCATACCGCAGAGTAAAGATGGCGATCCCGTTCTCATCTGTTACGCCTGTGGCAACGATATTTCCATCTTCGTCCTTAATACGGAATCCGGCGTTTGGAAGAGGTTTCCCGTCCGCAACGTCTGTCTTGGTCAGTTCCAGTTTTCCGGTAATCGGCTGGTTGATAAAGCCAACGCCTGCCTCATTTTCTACATCTACAATCTTTCCGTCCTCGCTGATCTCAAAGTAATAAGCGTTCTCATCCAGCTTGAAGCCTTCCGGCGCAGTCTTTTCTTTTACAAAATATCCTCCGCAGAGCAGACCGTCCATCTGGTAAATGCCCTCTGAGATTTCCTGAATTTCTCCCACAAGTTCATCCTTTTCGGTCAGTTTCTGGTCTTTGTCCGTATCTGCATACAACTCAAATACAGCGCCCGTCAGCTTGTTCGCCGGATATTCTGCGTCCACTTTTGTCAGACGGACACTGCCCTCAATGAGTTTGTTGATCAGCTCCACCTCGATCACTTCCTCATCTTCCGTAACCGATACATAGTGGAGGGCCTCATTCAGCACATATCCTTCCGGGCTTGCGATCTCCCGGACGATCCATCTGCCAAAGGGTACATCCTCAAAGGCAAAGGCTCCGTCCTCATCAGAAGTAGTTACCATTAAGGCAGTATCTTCCGTAAATTCTTCTGTACCTGCGGAAAACAGGCCAATCGTTGCGCCTTCCAGTGCCTCCCCGTCCGTGTCTACTTTCCGTCCGGAGATTTTTCCCCGGATCAGTTCATTCTCAATGGCATTTCCCTCATTTGCGGAAATATGGACAACAGCGGTATCCTGCCCCTGGTAGGTAAAGTCCACAGGATAGGTTTCTTCTGACAGAAGATAATGCTGGTCAGTGGCAACTTCTTTCACATAATACTTGCCAAACGGCAAGTCCGTCTGAAATGCGGCGGTTCCCTCTGTACTGCAGAACACGATCTCGATCAGACCGTCCGCCGGGATCACGGAACCGTCCGCTGCTGTCAGATCCTCAGCGGCATACAGGCCAAAGGCCACGTTCTGGATCTCTCCTGCACTTCCGATCCCAAAGACCTCATCCTGCTCCAGTGTCTTTGTAAGGTCAACCGTCACTTTCTGCCGCTCATTATAGAAAGCGGTGTCCGCCTCTGTTACAGATACTTCCTGTCCGGCATACGTCAGCTCCACCTCATGGATTTCTGTATTCAGCACCAGACCTTCCGGCGCTGTTTTTTCCACGATCTGGTATTTCCCCAGATACAGTTCTTTCGTCTCTGCCTTGCCTTCCTCATCTGTGGTAATGGTATCCACCACATCCCCGCCGTTTGCCCGCACGGTTCCGTCCGGCGTCACAATGTCCTCGGCGGCGATCACTTCATATACCGCCCCGGCCTGCCCGGTTACTGCGTAAACAGGCGTGTAAATGTTCTCGCCTTCCGCAAGGTTCCCGTCTTTGTCCACCACACCGTCTCCAGACACCTGCACAGAGGAGAACTCCTCGCCGGTTTTTGTCACAAGGATCTTGCCTTTCTGCGGCATATCCTCTTTTTCCACCGTGATCACGGTCACTCCGCTGTCCTCCCCGGACTGTTCCTCAGATACTGTAAATGGAACCGGCGTACTGTCCAGTACATACCCGTAAGGAGCCTGTACCTCCACTAATGTGTAATTTCCATAAGGCAGTACCTCCGGTGTAATCAGATAACCGTCACTTCCGGTATAGAAAGTATCCAGCTTTGTGACTTCCGGATAGGTATACTGCATGGTCACAAGGTTCCCGGATTCGTCATAGATCTGGAACCCGGCTCCCGCAAGGGGGATTGTATTCCCGGTTTCTGCGTCTTTCTTGACTACTTTGAGATAGGATTCAAACAGGCGGTTGTTGATGAGGTAGCGGTAAACTTCTCCGTCACTGCTGATATACACATCAAAGTCTCCGATCATCTCCCGGCCTTCCCAGCCTTTTGTCTGGTGTACCGTATAAATGCCATAAGGCAGGTCTTTCGTCTCGGCATATCCGTTCTCATCACACACCAGCGTATCCCGCTCACTGTCCTTTGCGCTGTCATAGCTGCCTGCGCTCTTTAAATACACCTGGAACTCTGCGCCTTCCTCCGGTGTTTCGATCTGCGTACTGCCGTCATCCGTGTGCTTGATGATAGAAATCCTTCCCTTGATGACCTGCTCATTCACATCATTGGAAGTATCGTTCAGCTCCACGGTATAAAGAGTTGCCTCTGCTCCCACATGGTAGGAAGTCTCATCCAGCAGATACCCTTCGGACGGAGTAATCTCCCGGATTGTCCAGTTATCCCCGCACACATAATATTTCGTAATAAAACTGCCATTGCTGTCTGTGGTGTAAGTGTCGACCAGCGTATCCCCGTCATAAATCCCGTATACTGCGCCTGCCAGCGTAGCGTCTCCCTGCGGAGTTCCTGTCTCCCGGTCTGTCTTTGTGACCGTTACCCGGAACTTTTTCAGTACGTTATGGACAGTGGCATTGGTCACTTCGTTCCAGTTGACGGTCACGTTCTGGGCCGCCGGAACCACATATCGGTCTGCTGTCTCCACTTCCTCCAGCGTATAGGGCGTATCGCCGGAGATCAGAATATTAGAAAATGTAGCAACACCTGTGCTGTCCGTAACCGCATACTCGTCCACCGGAATGCCGGAAAGAGAGGTTCCGTAGAGATGGAACTTCATGCCTTCCACCAGACCGTCCTCGGAAGTTTTGATCACTTTCAAACCTCCACGCTTGAGGATATTGGAAAAATCCACCGCAGCAGTTTCCCCGCCTTTGACCTCCACGGTCTGCGCTTTCTGCGGTTCATACCGGTTCTCCGTCAGCTCCGTTACCGTGTAGGTTCCCGGCTGAAGGTTCTCCACCTTGATCGTTCCATCCTCCCCAGTGGTAACAGTCTGGTCAATCCCGTTGGCAGTGATCTGGAATTTCAATCCGGCCACCACGCCGTCCTCGGAAGTTTTCACAATCTGGATATGCCCATAAGGGATTTTCACATTCAGATACGCTCGTACCGCTGCGGTATTCTCCACACCTGTGACAATATCCTGCAAAGACGGATCTCCATAAGCAATCAGCTTGGCGCTGCTGCTCACGGTAGGGATCTTCTTGATTGCGGATAACTGCACGTTCCCGGCAATCGCTTTGCTGGATGTGATGGTCAGTGTATTTCCGGATTTGCTGACTTTCACATCACTGTTGGATGATGTGAAATTGAATTTTGACAGAACGCCGTTGCTGTCTGTCAGTTTCAATACATACTGTTTTCCGTCCCATTTCAGTTCCTGGGGAGCGCTGTCTGTACTTCCGGACGCAAAGCTGGGGATGGTTCCGTGGCTGACCATGCCGGAAATGATCTGCTTATAGGCCGCCGCTATCCCGCTGTTCGCCCCGCCTACACAAAGGCTGTTATAAAATTTGGCGTCCGTCTGAGCATACGGGGCGGTGGCATTCCTGCACCCGGTCACAATCTCCCAGATGACCATCTGTGTCGCAAGGACTTTCTCATCTTCCGTGCCGGACAGACTGCCCATGCTGCCCTGTGCGCCATACAGTAAGGCAAGATTTACAGCGTCCTGTTTTGCCTTTCCTAAGTTGTTCCACACCACAGAAGCGTCCTTCTCCAGTGTGTTCCCGGTATGCAGGGAGATTCCCGGCTCGATACAGTAGGCATTATCCCCGTCTGCATAGATCCGGGTCCTGGCCTCTCCCGCATGGCTGAACGTGACTCCGTTATGAGACGCAGTCTGCTGATAACGGATGGTATTCCCATTTCCGTCATAACAGTAGGCGAACGTGATCGCTGCCCGCTGGGACGCAGCCGATACCGTGGCTGCCGGAAGGACAGACAGTGTCGTGACCGCTGCCAATGCCAATGCGACTCCTTTCCTGAATAACTGTTTGATTTTCTTCACTTCATTCTCCTCCATTTCTGAGCCTTTCGGCCCACATAAAAAAATCCCTGCTTGCTGGCAGGGCTGGGTACTGATCCGGTGGAATGTGGATAGCCACCGGCTCCTTATTCTTCTTTTCGGCTGGTAAACTGCTGGTAATCCGGAAGGGGTAGGGTGTGGGGAGGGGAAACCAGAAAATCGGGAAAACTGGAAATCCACATAGGAACCCACTTTCCCCCTGGCGTTCTCTTACCGTTCCCGTCCTCTCTCCCGTCTGCGGTACAGTTCCAGCGCCTTAATGATCGTGTCCTCCATCTGCTTTGGCGTGGTTCCCGGAGAAAAGTATTTGTCAATCCTCTTTTTCGGGATTTTAAACTGCTCCACCTGATTCGGCTTTTCCTCGGTCATGATCGACAGGATCACATCTTCATTCAGCTTTCCCGCCTCCGCAAACTTCCGCATTTTAATCGCCTGTGCATGGCTTGGAGTACAGTCCTCCAGTTCCATTGTGTCAAAAAGCGCCTGTTGCTGCTCTTTCGGCAGGTAAGACAACTCTACTGCCGGACGCATGGCAATCTTTCCCTCGTCCACCATATCCAGAATAGGTGGAATGAGTTCGGTCAGGCGGATATATTTTCTTATCTGCTCATGGCTTTCTCCCACTTCCTCTGCCAAAAGCTGTCTTGAAGATTTTTTCTCCGACCTCTGCAACAGTGTTGCAGAAGTTAAATCACTTCTAAATCCTTGTTGTCTTTTCATTGCGTCCAGTTTCATCTTATAGGCAAAGGCTTTTTCTGACGGTAAGACTTTCTCCCTTTGCAGGTTCGAGTCCACCATGATGATCGTAGCCTCATCATCTGTCAGATTTCGCACGATACAGGGCATGACCGCTTTCCCGGCAAGCTCACTGGCGAATTTTCTCCGGTGTCCTGCCACCATTTCATAACCGCCTTCCGGTTTCGGGCGCACCAGAGCAGGATTGACCACGCCTTTTTCCCGGATACTTGCCGCCAGCTCCAGCATACTTTCGTCCTGCTTTACCTTATACGGATGGTCAGGGAAGTCGCTGATTTCTGTCAGAGGAATATCTGCGATAAACTCCCGTTTTGCCTCGTCACGTTCCTCCTGCGTACTGAACAGATCATCTGCTGCGGGAAGGGGCAGTTTTATTTCTCTGCCTTTCGCCATCCCGTACCACCTCCCTTGTAAATGACGCATAGGCTTTTGCTACTGTACTGTTTTTGTCATAGCTGTAAATGCTCTGTCCTGCGGCACTTGTTTCCGCCGCTTTCACGCCAACCGGAATGACAGTCTGATAAACCTTAACCATTCTCCCGTAATTCTGCCGGATACTTTCTGCGGTCACACGGGCCAGATTGGTCCGCATATCCGCAAGTGTCAAAAGAACACCATCCACCTTCAGCGCCGGATTGATCTGTCTTTGTACCTTACCGATTGTTTTCATGAGCTGTGTCATTCCCTTTGCCGGAAGATACTGGGCCTGTACCGGAACAATTACACTGTCGGACGCTGCCAGTGCATTGATCGTCAGCATACCCAAACTCGGCATACAGTCGATTAACACATAGTCGTATCCGCTTTTCACTTCATTCAGATAATTTTTCAGCGTCAGTTCCCGGCTCATGGCATTGACAAGCATAACTTCCAGTCCTGCCAGTTCAATATTGGACGGGATCAGATCAACGCCTTCCTCATGGTGTAAAATCCCGGCGTGGCTATCCATTTCCCGGTCAGCCACAATCCCCTCTAACTGTGTGGCAAGTGTCACAGAAAGGTTATCCTGCTCCGGCCATCCCAGTGAGGTTGTCAGATCGCCCTGTGGATCAGCGTCCACCAGAAGAACCTTCTTCCCTTCTCTGGCAAGCCCGATCCCTAAGTTGACGGTGGTAGTGGTTTTCCCCGTTCCGCCTTTCTGGTTGGCAATCGCAATTACTTTGCAATTCGCCATAATGGTTCCCTCCTTTCTCAAAAATTTAATAGCCATCTTCCTGTGTGGGGAAATGGCTATGTACTGAAATTTAGGCATAAAAAACCGATTGATTCTCATATTGAAAACCAATCGGAGTATGTAGGTATTATTTAATATTCTCAAACAAATCAAATAGACACTTAAATTTTTTTATATTTTTCTCTATTGCTAATCCTATGTTTTTTCCATTCAATGCTAAAAATGATGACATACATTGATGACGAAACACTTCTATTTTTTCCTCTCCCCAACTATCCAATAATCGCTTGCTAAAAACAAAATTATCTGATTGACACGCCACCATATTATTTAACACATTTAATAGTACATCTTCATTTTGCTTAACTTCTTGGAACTGTTCTCGAAATTTATCAAATTTATAATCATCATCTTCTTTTAGCCAACTAATAAGTATATATGTTTTTCCCTTTTCAGGGAAAATACTAACATATATATTTTTCACTCTATCAGACAAAGACCAAACATTAGAAACTATATTCCCTTCCAAATCAAAAGATAATGGACTCATATAAGCGGTTGCAAAACTTACTTCATAATCTAATGTAATCGTTATTGTCACTATATCATCAAATTGTCCTTTATCCAGTGCTGCATTAAAAGCATTCTTTATGCTTTCATTTTCTTCTACACTCTTTTCCAAACCTTTTATGCGATCATAACTTCCACTCACCAACATAAAATTAGGTGAAACTTTAAACATATCTCTATAATCTGCTAATGCCACTATCCTATCGTAATAATATTTTGAAAATGCTCTATACGCATATAAAAAATTCTGTTTTTCTTCATAATTATAATCTTTCAATTCAATATCTTTAAAAATTTCAACATCATGAAATTTGCAAAAACAAGTGGCTGTTGTTGCCTCATTTTTTCCGCATTTTTTAAAATCTAAACCACCAAATTTATTTGCATTAAATTCTGCAACATAAACATGACCATCCGTTGCTAGTTTTGATAGTATCTTATTGTTTTGTATTGAATGAGCTTTAATGATTTCTTTATGACACTTTTCATCATTGTGTATACAAAATGCTTTCTTGTTTTTCTGCTTAACTACATACATATATAATTCATTTGGACTATGAAATTTTTTATCTTCTATCCCATAACAACAGAATTTATATTTTTTCCCACTTCCACATGGACATGGAATATAAATATCTGAAATCACCTTTTTAATTTCCCTTTCTTTCAATGCCCCATCAATATTGGGAGATACAAATTTTATTCTTCCCATCAAATCTCCATCCAGTTATGCATTACAAGAGAATTTTCTCAACTTATCTCATCACATATTTTTCCAGCGAAAAGTCACAAATTCCATTTGCTCGCCTAGTATCATCTATTCCGTTTCCTGCTATTTCGTCAGCAAAATCCATACCAAACAACAGGAAAAAGCACCAAATATCAGGCTTTTACACGCTCAAACACTCTAGGAGACAAAATATTCTGTTGAATATTCTAATCTCTATCCTAAAATAATTATAAAGTATCTTTTTTCATCAATCAATATACCACTTCCATAATTATGAAATATATTCTCATCAAACCTTCCTAAAAACAGATTATCTCTATGCTATAAAGAATTGTGGCTATGTATGATTCCCGCCTACTAAACGGGAATTTCCTCCTCTTCTGTTTCTAACCTCTTATCCTCAATCACGTCATAAAAATCAAAAATAAATTCTGACGCGAAAGATTCCTGCAGTTCTTCCGATTTTTCCAACTGTGTGATCTCCTGCGGCCATTCCATGCCGGCAATGCCAAACAATCCTCTCATCATATGGAAAGCCTCGCTGATTCTGCCGGTATCAACCAACGCAGCTATGGCAAAATAAATATCGTCCATATCCGAGATTTTCTGGCTATTGGAAAACAGTTTTTCGATCAAGGGAAGTGTATAGGCTCCGGAAATCAGATTTGCAGTGTTTCTTACATCTTTAATCTTGTTGTCATCATTTTTCATTGACATTTCCTCTCTCTTTCTTTAAATCTGGCAAAAGCCATATATTTATAGAACGCAAAAAAGCCGCCTGCTCTCTACTATAAAGAACAAACGACCTTTTGCAAAATCTATCCATATTCACTTATTCATAAACAGAGTTTGCCTGTTTCTTCTGCTGATAACTTATGATAATTTGGGGGAAGATACACTCACTCATGTTCAAATTTGGGGGATAGCGTTATCCCCCAAAAAGAAATGGCACGCAAACTTCTCCTGTTCATTTCAGAAGAAAGAGGCGAAGTTTCACATGGCATTTGGGGGATAGCCTTCCCCCAACTCTTCCCCCAAAAATCCCCCAAATTTGCCCGTAAAAAGCGATAATTTATGATACTTTACGGATTCCGCTCCAGAACGCAAAAAAGCCCTTGAAAATGCCCGTTTTACGGGATTTTCAAGGGCTTCAAGCACCTTTGGTTTTAGGAAATTACATTCCCATCTGCTTTGCTACTTCCTCAGCAAAGTTCTCTTCTTTCTTTTCGATACCTTCGCCTGTCTCAAAACGTACAAAAGATTTGATCGTGATCTTAGCGCCGTTTGCCTTAGCAACTTCTTCTACGTATTTTGCAACAGACTGTTTTCCGTCTTCTGCTTTTACGTATACCTGGTCTAAGAGGCAGATCTCTTTCAGCTCTTTGTTGATACGTCCCATAACCATACCGTTGATGATCTTGTCATTAGCGTCTGGCTTCTCGTTTTTAGCAGCTACTGTAAGGATTTCTTTCTCATGGTCAATGTACTCCTGAGAAACTTCATTTCTGTTGGTGTACAGAGGTTTCAGAGCAGCAGCCTGCATAGCTACGTTCTTAGCCATTTCTTTTACAGCATCGTTGATCACGTCTGTCTCAACGTCTACTAAAACGCCGATTTTACCGCCCATATGTGTGTAGGAAGCAATGAAACCGTTCTCTTCGGAAACCTTTGCAAATCTTCTGATCTGAAGGTTCTCACCGATAACAGCAACCTGTCCTGCCAGAGCTTCCTGTACAGTCTTGGTGGTATCGAATTTCCATGTTTCAGCCAGGAATTCTTCTGTTGTAGCAGCATTTGATTCCATAGCAGCCTCAGCAACCTGAGCTACATAGCCCTGGAATTTCTCGTTCTTTGCAACGAAGTCTGTCTCAGAGTTTACCTCTACTACAACTGCGTTCTTCTCATCAGCAGAAACTAAAGTCTTGCAAAGACCTTCTGCTGCAACACGGCTGGCTTTCTTCTGAGCTGTAGCCAGACCTTTTTCTCTTAAGAATTCAACAGCCTTGTCCATATCGCCTTCTGTAGCTGTAAGAGCTTTCTTACAGTCCATCATTCCAGCGCCTGTCATCTCTCTTAACTCTTTTACCATACCTGCTGTAATAGCCATCGTATATTCCTCCTGAAAGTTACTGATTATTCCTCTGTAGTTTCCTCTTCATCTGCAGTTTCAACAGCTTCCTCTGCTCCTTCTTCGGTGAAAAGATCTTCTGCATCTGCTGCTTCACCCTGATTAGCTTCAATTACTGCATCTGCCATCTTGGAAACAATTAATTTTACAGCTCTGATAGCATCATCATTTCCTGGGATAACGTAGTCTAATTCTTCTGGATCGCAGTTTGTATCAGCGATACCGATCAGTGTGATTCCCAGTGCATGAGCTTCCTGTACACAGATTCTTTCTTTTTTAGGATCCACTACAAAGATTGCGTCTGGAAGTTTCTTCATTTCTTTGATACCGCCCAGGTTCTTCTGCAGTTTATCCATTTCTTTTTTCAGTTTAATAACTTCTTTCTTTGGCAGAACATCAAAAGTTCCGTCAGCTTCCATAGCTTCAATTTCTTTTAATCTTGCGATTCTGCTCTGAATGGTCTTGAAGTTTGTCAGCATACCGCCTAACCATCTTTCGTTTACATAGAACATACCGCATCTTTCAGCTTCTGTCTGGATAGCATCCTGAGCCTGTTTCTTTGTACCTACGAACAGGATTGTACCGCCGTCAGCAGCGATGTCAGCTACAGCTTTGTAAGCATCGTCAACCATTCCTACAGATTTCTGCAGGTCGATGATATAAATACCGTTTCTCTCTGTGTAGATGTATGGAGCCATCTTAGGGTTCCATCTTCTTGTCTGGTGTCCGAAATGAACACCTGCTTCCAGTAACTGTTTCATTGAAATAACACTCATTTTTTTCTCTCCTTTTGGTTTTTCTTCCGCCGGCTTCATCTCCTCCGGGACTTTTTAAGCACCGTCCATTGGAATCTACAGGCGTGATATTTTCGCAACGCGGATATTATAGCATACATAATTTACCTATTGCAAGGCTTTTTTATTCAAAGACCGAAATTTCGCATCAGCCAGGATTGAAGAAGAGGCATCCAGCTCTGACATCCTTTCACCACTTTACTGCCATCCTCTTCATCGGAAACACTTTCTGTAGCAAGACTTAAGCCATGCTTTCCCTCTGGATACAAGTGATATTCCACAGGTATCCCTGCTTCTCCCAGAGCCCGGACAAACCGGAAGGAATTCCAGAAGGGTACAGTCTCGTCTGCAAAGGTATGCCAGAGAAAGGTCTTGGGCACCTGATCTGTTACCTGATTTTCCAGAGACATCTTTTCCTTTAAAATCTCATAAGAATCTCCCAGAAGATTTCGTATGCTCTCTGTATGAGCGATTTTTTCATCTGAGCTGATCACAGGATAGCAGAGGATCAGACCCTGGGGCCTTAAGTATTCCGAAGTGCATCCTGCTGCCTCTGCCATATGCTCTTCCTGCCAGAAAACCCCGTAGCTGGCAGCCAGATGGCCTCCGGCAGAAAATCCCATGATCAGGATTCTGTCCGAAGCGATATGCCACTCTTCTGCCCGGTCTCTCAGGTACTTTACTGACAGTGCAGTCTCATGAAGGGCTGCAGGATAAACTGCAGGGGCGCAGGAGTACCTGAGAATTGCTGCATGGTAGCCTAATGCATTAAGCTGCAGAGCCACAGGCTCTGCTTCTCTGTTGGAAGTTCTGGCATAGGCGCCTCCCGGACAGATCAGCACTAAAGGCCTTTTCCACTGAGGCCCTCCATCTAAAAAATCTTCCAGTATATAAGTGTCTAAATGGGTATTCTTCTCTGAATTTTCCGTTTGTATGGATATTCTCTCGCAAATCATAACTTTTCTATCAGCAGACCATCTCTGTAGGCTTTTAAAAGCTCCTGAAGCTCTGCTATCCTTTCTTTAATCTTTATTCCGTTGTCAGTCTCTTCCACAGTCTTTCTTTCTGTTGTTTTCTTAATGAGAATGCTGGCAGACAAAATATCGCTTTCTTTGGTAATGGCATCTCTGGCAGAAGTAAAAGGTTCATGAGCCGCCAGGATCATTCCCCAGGAATTGTAGATCAAGGTATAGCCTGCGATTCCTGTAACCTTTTGATATGCTTTTGAAAAACCACCGTCTATGATCAGCAGTTTGCCGCCGCACTTAATGGGGCTCTCTCCTTCTGTGTGATGTACAGGCACATGGCCGTTTACAATATGACGGCAGTCACCGGTAATGTCAAACTCTTTGAATATGTTTTCTACAACCTGATCGTTTTCCAGAAAACGATAATAGGGATTTTTCTTTTCTTCATGGGTCTCTTTTTCCGCCAGAAAGCATCTCTCAAAAGTAGCCATCTTATCTTTGCCGAAAAGGGGGGAAGAAGATCCGGCCCAGATAAACCAGAGAATGTCCCTGCCTTTTTCTTTTTCCTCTTTGTCAATGGCTACAAAGGCTTTCCGCACATAAGTTTCTAATATATCATAGAGAGCTTTGCCCTTATATACCTTTCCGTAAACCTCCACTTCTTTGAAACTGCCGTCTTCATTCAGCGGGATGCAGCCGTGGTAGAGAAGGTTCCGGTTATAAATTTTATAAAGACTTCCCTTTTTCAGCAGAAAACGCATATGTCGCTGAAGTTTTTCGCAGTTCTCAAAAACAAAAATCAGACGGTCCATCACCTCTTCTTCTTCCGGTGACAGCGCATACGGATTCTTTGGATCAATGGTTGGGAAATTCTTATCCAGAAGCTGATAGGTCTTCCCTTCCAGCTGGATCGTGCCTTCCTCATAATTGATATGTTCCAGAGGGGCCCTGTCTTCCATCTTAAATTCTTTCCGCTTTTTGACAAGCTGTCCTTCCAGCTTAAACTGGATAATAGAAATAGCTTTGTACATTTTCATATTCAGGGCCTGTTCCTCAGGGTTCAGATCACTGTGGCCTTTAATCTTAAAGCAGGTACAGGGATCATCTTTATAGCAAGCCAGGGCAAAAGTCGCCAGCGGAAGGAGGTTGATGCCATATCCATCCTCCAGAATATCCAGATTAGAGTATCTCACACAGTTTCGGATCACGGTGGCTATACAGCAGGTCTGTCCTGCCGCCGCTCCCATCCATACGATATCATGATTCCCCCATTGTATATCTACAGAATGGTAGTTTTCCAATACATCCATGATCTTATGGGGTCCCGGACCTCTGTCGTAAATGTCTCCCAGCACATGAAGATGGTCCACTACCAGACGCTGGATCAATTCTGAAAGATCTACAATAAATTTCTCCGCACAGCCAATCTCAATAATCGTATGCACAATCTGCTCATAGTAAGATTCTTTGTCAATAACCTCAGGCCTTTCCGTGATCAATTCCTCGATCACATAGGAAAAGTCCTTTGGCAGGGCTTTTCGTACCTTGGAGCGGGTATATTTGGAGGCAGTCTTTTTGCACACCTCTATCAACCGGTACAAAGTAATCTTATACCATTCCTCCATGTTGGATTCCTGTTTTCTTACCAGATCCATTTTTTCCTTTGGATAGTAGATCAGCGTTGCCAGGGCTCTCTGTTCCCGTTCACTTAAAGTATGGCCGAATACTTCTTTGATCTTTCTTCTTACAGAGCCTGACCCATTTTTTAATACGTGGGAAAAAGCCTCATACTCGCCGTGGATATCTGTCAGAAAATGTTCCGTTCCTTTTGGCAGATTCAAAATGGCTTGAAGATTAATGATTTCTGAGGAAGCCTTGGCAATGGTGGGATACAGTTCTGCCAGGGTTTCCAGGTACCTGATTTTCATATTTTCCATTTCGTTTCCCCCGATACTTTTTGATTTTACCATTCTATCATAAAATCAGGTGTAAAGATACATTTCTCCCCTTTTCACAAAAATATGGCCGAAAACATCTGTAAATAGTTCTGTTTTACTACTCCAGATATCTTCGGCCATCATGCTTATAATACTGTTTTACATTCTGTCAGGCGCCTCAAAGCCCAGGAGTCCGATGCAGGTTTCCAGAACTTTCTTCGTCAGAACAAGTACCTGTATCCAGGAAGTTTTCTGTTTTTCATTTTCCTCTCCCAGGATTTTTGTCTCATGATAAAAACTGTTAAAGGCATTTGCCAGTTCATAAATATAAGAACAGATCTTATGAGGCGCTTTTTCCTGAAATGCAGGCTGTATTACAGAATTCAGTCTGGACAGTACCATCATCAGAGCTTTTTCACTGTCATTGGCAGCGCCCAGGATTACTCCTTCTTCAGGATTTCCTCCCGCTTCTTTATATCTGTTCAGTATAGATTTGATACGGACAATAGTGTACAGAATATAAGGTCCCGTATTCCCTTCAAAGGAAGTAAATCTGTCCACATCAAAAACATAATCTTTGGAAGCCTGATTGGAAAGGTCTCCGTACTTAATAGCAGAAAGCCCTACCATCTCTGCAGTCTTATGGGCGTCATCTCCTTTTACGCTGCGGTTTTCCACAATCTTCTTATACATCTCTTCGTTAATCTCGCTGATGAGCCGCTCCAGACGCATAACGCCGCCTTCTCTTGTTTTAAAGGGTTTACCGTCCTTGCCGTTCATAGTTCCAAAGCCTACAAACGAAAGCTCTGTGCTATCCGGCACCAGCCCGGTCTTTTTTGCACACCGGAATACCTGAACAAAATGAAGCTCCTGACGTTTGTCCACCACATAGATAATTTCATCGGGATGATAGTCTTCCTCCCTCTGCACAATGGTAGCCAGGTCTGTTGTTGTGTAAAGAGAAGCCCCGTCGGATTTCAGGATCATGCAGGGTGGAATTTCCTTCGTATCTTTTTCCTCTTTTACATCTACCACAAGGGCTCCCTGATCCTGGTAAGCATAGCCTTTTCCTTTCAGATATTCCACCAGGCCCGGAATATAGGAATCTGCATCAGATTCTCCCTTCCACAAATCGAAATCCACACTGAGTTTTTCATAATTTCTCTTTAAATCCGCCACAGATACCTTCATGATCTGCTCCCAGAGAGCTCTGTAGCCTCTCCTTCCCTGCTGAAGTTCCAGGGTGGCCTCCAGGGCTTCGTTTTTATAGTCCTCATCTTCCTTGGATCTCTTGCTGGCTGTAGGATAAATCTCCTCCAGTTCGCTGACTGTAAAAGGCGCTTCCTGGGGGTATTCTCCCTGGTAATCCTTATCGAAATATACCAGATCCGGCTGTCTCTTGGAAAGTTCTGTGATGATCAGTCCCATTTGGAGACCCCAATCGCCCAGATGAACATCTCCTATTACCTTATGGCCCAGAAATCTTCCCATCCGTTTAATGCTCTCTCCAATAATGGCAGAGCGTAGATGGCCTACATGGAGAGGCTTGGCAACATTGGGGCCGCCGTAATCGATGACAATCGTTTTAGGAGACCCTGTCTTTTCCACAGACAAATTTTCATCCTCTGTCATCTGATTCAAATAAGACGCCAGAAAATCTCTGTCCAGCTTCAGATTAATAAATCCAGGGTTTACCGCCTGGGCAGATTCAAAAATGCTCTTGTCCTGAAGTTTTTCTACCACGTCATTGGCAATCATGATCGGCGCCTTCCGATAGGCCTTGGCCGCAGCCATAGCTCCGTTGCACTGATATTCACACAAATCTGGGCGGTTGGATACTGTCACCTTTCCAAACTTTTCTTCATACCCGGAAGCCTTAAAAGCCTCCATCATCACTTCTTCTATACATCCAATAAATGTTTTCATCTCTCTACTCCACTTCCACTTTTTTCGATGCAGTCACTGCCAGAGCTCCATGTCCGATATGACAGGCAACGCTTAAGGACAGAGGCGCCATAAATACTTCCACGCCGAAGTTCTTCTCCAGCTCCTTTTTCCATTCCTGGGCTTCCTCTTCATTTCCCGCATAGGCTGCATCCAGGCACATCAGCCTTTTGTCTGTATATTCTTTAAATCTGGTTTTCAGATCCTTTTCTATAGCCTTGATCATGATCTTTTTCGCCTGCTTTTTCCCTCTGGCTTTGGAAAAAGCATCCAGACGTTCTCCCTGGATCTGAAGCACCGGTTTCAGATTCAGCACTGTCCCCAGAGCTGCTGCCGCAGGTGTGATCCTGCCGCCCTTTTTCAGATATTTCAGAGTTTCCAGAGTAATATAAATGCTGGATTCATGACCCTCCCGCTCCAGGATTTCTTTGATCTGGGCTGCACTTTTCCCGGCTTCTGCCAAAGCCATGGCATCCAGTACAGATCGTCGCTGGGTTACAGAAATACGCTGGTTGTCTACTACCTGAACTTTTCCCTTAAACTCTCTGGACAAAACCATAGCCGTCTGGCAGGAGTTGCTCAGACCGCTGGACATAGGAATATGAACCACTTCTTCATATTCCTGGAGCAAAGATTCCCAAAGCTCCATCACTTCTGCCGGTGAAGGCTGAGAGGTGGAAATATCAGCTCCCTCTGTCAGCCTTTTATAAAACTCTTCCTGGGTAAGGGTGATATCCTCAAAAAATAACTGCTCATTGATATAGAAAGGCATGGCAACCACAGTAATTCCCATCTCCTTACCCTGTTTCTGAGTAATTCCGCTGTTGCTGTCCGTTACAATAGCGATTCTCTTTTTTCCCATGATTTTCGGCTCCTTTTCCTCTTTTAGGTCACTATTTTTAATAATAGCATAGTATTCCCCTGAATACAATTACTTTTCTTTTGTCGGAAATAGATTTATGATAGAAAAAACAAAAATAAAGGAGGGCTTTCAATGGGCTATAAATCTCAATCTTATGAAAATCAGGCAAAAACCATCATCAAGAATCTGGAAAAACGGAATATGAAAGGATATTACTGCGAAACCGGTGAAAAAGCTCTGGAGCTGGTAAAATCTATTCTTCCCAAAGGGGCTCTGGTAACTAACGGTGGTTCCGAGACTTTAGTGGAAACAGGCATTATGGACCTGATCCGCAGCGGTGACTACGAATACATAGACCGGAAATCAGCAAAGACCCCGGAAGAGTCCAGGGCCTTATACGGCAAAATCGTTACAGCCGACTATTTCCTTATGAGTACCAACGCAATCACCAAAGAGGGGGAGCTGGTCAATGTAGATGGTATCGGCAATCGGGTTGCCTGTCTCATAAACGGCCCGGCCCACGTACTGGTCATCGCCGGCATGAACAAAGTAGTCCCCAATCTGGAGGATGGCATCCGCCGGGTACGGAATATTGCAGCTCCGCCTAACAGCATCCGGGTAGGTTCCAAAACCCCCTGCTCTGTCACAGGTTTCTGTGCTGACTGCCAGAGTGATGACTGTATCTGCTGCCAGACCGTGATCACCCGCAGGTCTATGCAGGCCGGACGGATTACCGTGATACTGGTAGGAGAAGAGTATGGTTTCTGAGACCTTATCTTTCTTCTTTATAGCGTAAGGTAAAAAAAGGGGCTGGCGCATTAGTCATATGTCAGGAATATTTATACATTTTATGCGAATTTGTCGAGCATAGCTTTGAGACCATAGGCTCAAAGCGGCACAGACTGAGCAATAAAATGTATAAATATTCTCAATTTTGATTAATACGACAGCTCCTTCTTTTATATTTTTTACATCCTTCTAAGGGCTTCAATAGGACTTAAATTCGCTGCCTTTACTGAGGGCAGAAGGCCGAATACCAGACCTATCACTGTTGAAAATGCCACAGCGGCTGCAGCCGCAGGTATGCTGATGACCATAGGCATAGAGGACATCCTGGCAATCACTGCTGCAAGAAGAACTCCCGCAAATACACCCAGGACTCCCCCAATACTGGTAAGTACCGCTGCTTCAGTCAAAAACTGGCCCAGGATTCTTCTCTTATTGGCTCCAATGGCCTTTTTCAGTCCGATCTCCCCGGTACGTTCTGTCACAGATACCAGCATAATATTCATAACGCCAATTCCGCCTACAAGCAGAGAAATACTGGCAATCCAAAGGAGCTGGCGATTGGTGCTTTCGCTGATCTGCTGAAGTCCCTTAGCCTTCTCCATAAGGTCTTTTGCTTTGTATTCTGTGGTATCATTTGTGGAATTAATCCTGTTGTTCAGAATCTCCGCTGTCTTTTTTCCCGCTGAACTCATGGTCTCAGGGGAAACGGTTTTTACAGATACCTGCTGGGGTTCATCATACTGATAAACGATAGGCCATACGCTTCCTGGCATCAAAACCATTCCTCCGGTATTGGTATTGTAATAAGTATAGTATTCCTCTCTGTTATTGATTACAGGCTGATATTCTTCTGTCTTTTTTACGACTCCGGCCACATAGAAAGGTTCTCCTTTTATCTCAATAGTCTTCCCCACTTCCTGGCCTTTTGAAAAGAAATTAGCTGCCGCTGTTTCGTCAAGAAGCACCAGCTTTTTTGAGGTTTTATAATCTGTCTCAGAAAATCCCCGGCCCCGGATGACCTGATAACCACAGGTATCCAGATAATCTTCGTCAATCCCCAGAACCATTCCTCCATCCAGACTTTTGTCCTGATAGTAAATGCTGTCTGCATATTGGCGCATCTGATAGAGGGTCACTTTCTCTACTTCTTCCAATTCCAGGATAGATTCTTTCTGTTCCTGACTGATCACCGGCACGCCTTGAGGCAGCCCCTCATATTCCATCTGGTATTCTCCCCCATTGCCGTTCAGAGTGATTTCTATCACATTATCTCCCCCACCTATGAGATTTTTCTTGATTTGTTCATTGGTTCCCTCAATAGTGGAGACAATAGAAATCAGAGCGGCAATTCCGATAATGATTCCCAGCATGGTCAGAAAGGAACGCATTTTATGAGCCCATATTCCCTGAAATGATAATCTTATATTCTCAATCATATGCCTTCCTCCTAATACATGCTGTACAGTTCTTCAATGGAGGATTCTCTGATCTTTGCCCCTTCCCGCACATTTTTCCCATAGGGGAAGGCTAACCAGTCTTCCTGAGTTACACCGTCTTTTATCTCCACTGTGGAACCGTAAAAAGTTCTCCCCGTTGTTATTTTCTGCTTCTTTAAACGCTGATTCTCTCCCACTTTATAGACAAATTCTTCTCCATTTTGGCTCCGTATGTACTCCCGGCTGACAAAGATTCCTGTAATCTCTCCACCCTCTGCCGGAAGTTCTATGGAGACCATCTCATTTGCCTTAAACCCTTCTCCCTCCTGTATCACTGCTGTAAAAGGATAATAGGATTGTTCCTGCATACCGCTGCTGTATCCTTCCTGAGGATAAGGAGAAATCTCGGTCACTTCTGCTTGAAAAAACATCTGAGACTCATATCCCATTCCTGTAACAATCTGGCCGGGCTCCAGAATGGAGCGCTGATATTCACCTACCATTCCCTGGATATAAGCCCCCGCCGCACTCTCTACAATAATAAAGGCTTCTCCGTCTACTTCCCCTTTTGCCGGGTCTCCTACCTTCTTTACGGTACCGTCCAGGGTGCTTTTGACCACTTGTTCCTGAAGCTGCTGCTCCACCTTTTTGATCTTCAGATCTGCTTCTTTTATATTTAAAGCTGTTTCAGAAATTTCTTTTTCCTTTTCCTTTACAGCCTTGTCCAATTCTTCTTTCGAATAAGTCTGAACAATCTCTTCTTCTGGGATAAACTCTATAAAATCTTCTGGAATATCCACCCATTCTTCATCCTGGGGAATTTCTTCTTCAGGAGGCAAGACGGCTTCCCACTGATCATTTCCCAAATATGTACGATACCAGATTTCCGGCTGTACCGGTTCAGCTATCAGATTCCCATCTAAAAGCATAGCTGCCAGCAGCACACCATCTTCCTTGTCTTCTCCCCGAACTTCCAGAAGACAGTAATAGGGCGTCTGGTTTTTTTCTCCTGTGTCACTAAAACCGCCTGCCCAGTTCAGGAAAGCACCTTGTATCAACACATTTTTTGAACATAAAAATCGATACGGGTCCTCCTTGGTCCCGCTGCCTGCAAATGGCAAAGCATTTTCCAGAATGACACCTTCTTCTAATTCGCCGAAGTTAATTCCAATATCACCGTAAAGCCGCTTGTAAACTCCTGAAGGCCTTGGCTGCTCCGGCTCCTGGGGTTCTTCAGGTTCCTGAGGCGTTTCATTGTCTCCAGAAGGGTCTGTCTCCCCGGAAGGATCCTGGTCCTCTGGATTATCCGGAACCAGAGGTATGTCGGGTTCCTCCGGGGTCCCTGGTTCCACTGGAATTTCTGGCTCCAGGGGCATTTCTGGTTCTGTTGGAGACTCTGGTTCCAGGGGCGTTTCCGGTTCTGCCGGAGTCTCCGGCTCTGCAGGCACTTCCGGTTCTGCCGGGAGCTCCGGCTCTGCTGGTGCTTCCGGCTCTGCTGGTGTCTCCGGCTCCAAAGGAGCTCCCTCTTCTCCAGATATTTCCCGGACAAAGGGTGTTTCTGACTGAAGTCCGCCTAAGAATTCCACCTGGTACTCTTCCGTATGAGATACTGCCTCTGCTCTGTCTTTTTTTAATTTTTCCAGTTCCTGCTCCAGACCTTTCTTCTTAATCTCCAGTTGCTGACGGCTCAGCTTCTCTGTTTCCAGCTCAATGTCTACAAGGGTCATATCATAAGAAAGCAATGGGTCACCCTTCTTTACTTCCTGACCTTCCTGTACGTGAACTGCAGACACGATCTGTTTTTCCTGGAGATGTACTTCCTGGGCGACCTGGGAGGCAATGGTCCCTTCCAGGCTGGCGCCGTTCTGCCAAATACTCTGAGAAAGCTCGGATACCGGGTAGACATCTATCTGAGCGCCTCTGAGATTTTGTGTGAGAAACCAGGCTCCTGCACCCAAAACTGCCAGTCCCCCTGCAGTGATCACGATTATCTTTTTCTTTATTTTCATAACTTTCTCCCTATAATTCCGGGGAACTGTCTTCCCCTTCTATAATCTCTTCCGATGTTTCTTCCTGAGTGGTCTCTTCTCCAGTTATCTCTTCCGCCCCTTCCGGCAAAGCCTCTTCCTCAGATATTTCTCCGGTTTCCTCCTGGAGTATTTCCTCTCCACCTGACTCTTCCATACTGCCATCTGATGCCTGTGCAGGATCGTGGGTTGTCTTCATGCCTTCTTTTAAAAAGTCCTGGGGATAAGCTACATAGTCTCCGTTTTCCACCCCATCTTCAATCTTATACTGCATCATCTCCCCATCATAGGTGCCCAGAACCACCGTTCTTTTTTCCAGAGCCCCTTCTTCTTCCACCCAAACATAAGGCTTTTTATTCAAATCCCCAATAAAGGCCTCGTTCAGCCAGACCCCTGGTTCTCTCTGTGCCATTCCTGTATCATGTTCAATATAGACATGCTGTCCCAGAAGAAGTCCCTGGGAAGAGTCCAAATCCACGTAAAACGGATAAGAAGTGGATGTAGTCTGGGCGCTGTCTTCAGAGCTTCCTCCATAGTACATACTGCTGGAATTATTCTGGGGATTTTTTGTATCCACTGCAGAATAAGTCCCTGTCCAGACCTGGTCTTCATCCACTCTGGAACGCACCACAGCCTTTTGCCCTTCTACGATCTCGCCAATATTCTGTTCGTTGACTCTGCCTTTGACTCTATATTCTCCTGTTGCCAGAATGGTAATAAACGCCTGACTGGAAGAATCTCCGTACATATTCGTGCTTGTCTGCTCCTGATTCTGGACGGATTTCACCACACCTTTCATTTCACTGGTAACTGTAGAGTTATCAATCTGACTCTGGAGCCGATTAATCTCCACTTCCTTTGCCTTCTTGTCGTATTCGCTCTTTTTCAGATCCATCTGAGCGCTCTGGATCTGTGTAGTATAAGAAAACTGCTCTTCTTCCGGAGCATCCTTTTTTTCCTTTTCCAGCTGCTGAATCTGTGCCTGGAGATTGGCCATTTCGCTATCCGCCCGCTCCAGGTCCAGCCGTGCCTGCTGAATGTCCATTTCCAGAGAAGCTGTGTCATAAGTAAAAAGAGGAGTCCCTACCTCCACATCATCTCCAGCTTTCACCAGCACTTCTTTAACTTCTCTTTGAGAATCTTTCTGGATTTCCAGAGTCTTCTGGGACTCAACCACTCCTGCAAGACGCTGTGTTCCCGACATATCATTCATTGATGACACACTCATAACATAGGCCAGCTCCTCTGCCTCTTTTTCTCCGGTCCCCCTCACAAAGAAAATTCCGGCTGCAATTCCCCCTATGCAGACTGCACCACAGATTCCGCCGATAATCTTATATTTTTTGTCCATAAATACCTCTTTTCCTTTTTCCGGCATCTGATGGATACCCTTTCTTATGTTGCCAGACAGTATACACACATCTACGATGCTCCGTTTTTCCCCAGTATATCAGAAAATTCCAAAAGTGTCCTGAAGTATTTATTAAATTTTAAAGTAATTTTTTAACAATTTCTTTCGGATATATATAAATCATAAAATATGTCGAAAAAAGCAGAACTTTGTCTATAAAAGACGAAATAGCATTTTTTTCGTTTAAAATAAAGTTAATCTGTTGATTCTTTGGTATGCTACATGCAGCCTGAGAAAGGAGTGTTCCTATGAAAAAAATCGAATCCCTAGTTCGTCGTCTTGGCATCTGTTCTGTATATCGAGGATATTATTATCTGGTCTATGCTGTAGAGCTGGTTCTCCATGACGAAGAATATCTTCTTTTTATGACCAAACGTCTCTATCCTGATATCGGGAAACACTTCCATACATCTGCATCCAATGTAGAACGTTCTATCCGTACGATTGTCACTATCTGCTGGAATGAAGGCAACCGGAATCTTCTGGATCGTATTGCAGGTTACCAGCTCCTCCGAAAGCCTACCACTGGAGAATTTATTTCCATTCTGGCTTTTTATTTAAAAGTGCAGGGGTAATACCCCCGAAACAATTCCACAGTTGCATGTTTTTTCCAACTCTGATAAAATGGTTCCAGGCTTATGACGCCTGGGATTTCGTTTTTGCTTTACACTTTCGGGATCCTGAAAACTTTACAGATCAGTGTCAGGAGAAAAAACATGGGTTTTAAAAAAGCAAAGGTTCTCCTGGGGGGCATGGTACTGGGACTCTGTCTTCTGACCGGATGCACCTCCAAAAGCCAACGGGCTGCCAAAGAATCAGTGGAAGAGGAGCTAAAAAAACTGCAAAGCTCTGACATCCAGACAATCCAGAACACCATAGATACTCAGGAACTGCTGCCTTCTTCTCAATACACCGAAGAAGCGGCAGAAGAAATCGGAAATATTTTTTCGCTATTTTATAAAGATTTTTCTTTTAAAGTAAAAAACGTAAAGACAGATGAGGAAAAAGGTACTGGAACGGCAAAGACAGCCATAACTACCATTGATGCCTACAGCCTGGCAAAAGACTACTCTCTTGTTCTTCTGAAAAAGCAGATAGAGCTGGATGCCAGTCCTCAGGAAGTAGAATTTTCACTTAACGACTCCTGCCTGCTTCTGAAAGAGCTTCTTGAAGAAAAAGATTACGATATGGAAACATCTGAAGCTGATATTTCTCTGGAAAAAGAAGGGGATACCTGGAAAGTTGTCCACACTGCAGAGTTGGACAGCCTGCTAACTGGCAACTTTGCCTCTTATATGTCAGATGCTCAGCTCCTCTCTCCCTCTGAAATCGTAGATGCCCATTTTGGTACGATTAAAGACTTTGACAGCGAACAGCTGAAAATTTATCTGTCTCTTGACCATCTGGTAGAAACAGACGATTCCTACAATAATTCTCTGTCCATGGCTATTGCACAACAGATTGATAAGGCTTTCGACTATGAAATTACAGAAGAAGAACAGGAGGGCAGTACCGCTGCTGTTCAGGTCTCTGTCACAAGCCCTGACTTTGAAAGTATTCTGACTTCTTACAAAGAGCGGCTGACCCAATGGCTGAAAACTTCCGAATCCCTCTCTGCTGGAGCTCAGGGAAGGCGGGAGAAAGAAAGGGAACTTCTTCTTTCCTGTATTGAAGATAATGAAACTGTTACTTCCAAAAATATTGCCGTAACTCTTTATAATGATGGCATAAACTGGAAGATTCAGATGGATTCCAATATAGCAGAAGCTGTATTTGGAGATATTCCTTCTGCAATATCTTCCGTTTCAGAAGATATACAGTGAACAATGATAAAAGACCGGGAATATGGCAGCCGCCTCTCCCGGTCTCTTTTATCATTTTACATATCTTTCTTTTCTTCTGTCTCCTGCTCTTTTTTTTCCACTACCGCAATGCCCAGCTCTTCAAGCTGCTTGGGGTCTACCACGTCAGGAGCCTCTGACATCAGACAGGAGGCGTCTTTCACCTTCGGGAAAGCGATAACGTCCCGGATAGAATCCTCCTTTGCCATGAGCATTACCAGACGGTCCAGACCATAGGCCAGTCCTGCGTGAGGAGGCACACCGTATTTGAAAGCATCCAGAAGGAAGCCGAAACGGTTATAAGCCTCTTCCTTAGTGAATCCCAGAACCTCGAACATCTTTTCCTGGATATCATCCTGGAAAATACGGACAGAGCCGCCGCCGATCTCATTTCCGTTTAACACGATATCATAGGCTTTTGCCCGGACTCTTCCCGGATCAGAATCAAGATACTGCAGATCCTCTTCCATAGGCATAGTGAAAGGATGATGCATAGCCGCAAAACGATTCTCCTCCTCAGACCACTCCAGAAGAGGGAACTCTGTGATCCATACAAACTTAAACTCATTCTTGTCCAGAAGCTCCATCTGTTTTGCCAGCTCCAGACGAAGAGCGCCCAGCACATCCCAGACCAGTTTGGTCTTATCTGCCGCAAAGAGCAGAAGGTCACCGTTCTCTCCCTTCATGGCCTGGATAAGAGCGGTCATCTCCTCTTCTTTCATAAACTTAGCGAAAGAAGATTTCACTGTGCCGTCCTGGCCGATGGCAATATAAGCCAGTCCCTTGGCGCCGTAGCCCTTGGCAAACTCTACCAGCTTGTCGATCTTCTTTCTTGGCATAGCTCCCTGTCCCTTGGCATTGATACCACGAACACTGCCGCCATTTTCCAGAGCACCTTTAAATACTGCAAATTCACAGTCCTTCACCACTTCGGACACATCGGTAAGCTCCATGCCAAAGCGGATATCCGGCTTGTCGGAACCGAAGCGGTCCATAGCTTCCTGCCAGGTCATTCTCTGGATAGGAAGAGGAACCTCCACGTTCAGAACTTCCTTAAAGAGGAAGGCCAGCATTCTCTCGTTTACATCAATTACATCATCTACGTCTACAAAGGACAACTCCATGTCGATCTGGGTAAACTCAGGCTGACGGTCTGCTCTTAAGTCCTCGTCTCTGTAGCATCTTGCAAGCTGGAAATACCGGTCATAGCCAGAGCACATCAAGAGCTGCTTGAAAATCTGCGGTGACTGAGGAAGGGCATAAAAACTTCCAGGATGCACACGGCTGGGCACCAGATAATCCCTGGCTCCCTCAGGGGTGCTCTTAATAAGTGTAGGTGTCTCAATCTCCAGAAATCCCTCATTGGCCAGGAACTGACGTACCAGAGTAGAAACTCTGGAACGAAGGATCATATTCTTCTGAAGATCCGGTCTCCTCAGGTCCAGGTAACGATATTTCAGTCTTACTTCCTCTCTGGTCTTACTGTTCTCTTCAATAGGGAAGGGAGGTGTCTGTGCTTCGGAAAGAATACGGAGCTCTCTGGCCCGTACCTCAATCTCTCCTGTAGGAAGGTTGGGATTCACTGCGCCGGAACGGGCCTCTACCCGTCCTACAACGGCAACCACAAACTCGCTTCTCAGCTTTCCTGCCTTTTCAAATACTTCCTGATCAATTTCTCCATTTTCAAAGATCACCTGCATGATACCGGAACGGTCTCTTAAGTCTACAAAGACAATCCCGCCTTTGTTCCTGCTTTTCTGCACCCATCCCATTAAAGTAACGGTGCTACCGATATCTGCCTTTGTCACCTCTGCACATCTATGGCTTCTTTTCAGCCCCTTCATTGATTCTGCCATGGCATAAAATCTCCTTCTTTGTTCCTTTTAGTCGTTATATACTTCCTCGATCACAGAATAGCCTTCATTGGCAAGCTGCTCTTTCTGGAATTTTTTGTTCTTCTTAGCATATACGATATTTACGCTCTGGCCTTCTTTCCGCTCCTTGGCAGCTTTCTTCATAACTTCCAGAAGTTTTTCCTGGGAAAGTTTTTTGTCCAGAAGATAAGCCTTCTTTTCCTTTGTTCCAGGAACTTTAAAGCCCTTCTCCATAAGAAGCATAACAATACGCTCAAATCCAATAGAGAATCCTGTAGCCGGAGTAGGCGTGCCTGTAAATTTGCCGATCATCTCATCATAACGGCCACCGCCTCCTACGCTTCCGGAAAATCCATCAATAGAAATTTCAAAAATCGGTCCTGTATAGTAAGACATACCTCTTACCAGAGTAGGATCAAATTCCAGTGTAAAGTTCGCAGTTTTTGCCTCCATTACACACTCGATGATCGTAGTCAGGTCATCTGCCACTTTCGGGTCCAGAAATCCCTCCAGTTTTTCTTTGCAGTATTTTACTCCATCTATTCCGGCTCCCATGGTCTTAAAGAGCTCCAGATATTTTTCCACGCTCTCCTTTGCAAAGCCAGACTCTTCCAATTCCGCTGCAACGCCTTCCATACCGATCTTGTCCATCTTATCCAGGATAATAAACACCTGAGTAAAGGAATCCTCCGGGAATCCGCTGTAGGCAGCCATAGCCTTCAGGATCCTTCTGTCGTTGATGCGGATGGTGAAGCTGTCAAAATCCAGTTTTCCTACAAGAGTAGAAGTTGCCAGGATCACATCGATCTCAGCCAGGAAAGTAGGGTCACCCAGAATATCAATATCACACTGCATAAACTGACGGAACCGGCCTCTCTGGGGGCGGTCTGCACGAAATACATTTCCAATGTGCAGAGCTTTGAAAGGCTGAGGCAGCTCATTGGCATTGTTAGAATAGAAACGGCACAGAGGCACAGTAAGGTCATAGCGAAGTCCGCTGTCTACCAGATCATCCTGGGATTTTGCCTCTTCAATTCTTAATTTTTCTCCTCTTTTCAGGATACGGAAGATGAGCTTTTCGTTATCTCCCCCCTGTTTGCTGGTCAGGTTCTCGATGTGTTCCACACAGGGAGCCTCCATGGAAGTAAATCCAAACTGTTTGTAGGTCTCCTTGATCAATCCGATTACATAGTCACGGATTTCCATCTCCTGAGGCAGGATATCTTTCATGCCTGTTACTGGTTTTTTCTTTAACTGCATTGTTCTATTCTCCTCTCTTTTTCCTGGTCATCTTTGTGGACCGCTTTCATAAACGCAAGAAACACCTGCATATCAAAATTTTTGATCTCATCTATCATCAGCCGTATGGCTGTCTCCGGGTCAAAAGCCTCCCGGTAAGGTCTTTTCTCTGTAAGAGCTGCGTAGGTGTCGCAAACTCTCAGGATCCGGCTTCCCAAAGGAATTTCTTCTCCCCGAAGATTCTGGGGATAGCCGCTGCCGTCATAGTTCTCATGATGATAATAAATACTCTCCAGCACAAAACTGGAATATCCCCGATTCTGAAGAGCCTCGCAGCCAAGCTGAGGGTGACGGCGGACATATTTGATCTCTTCCACCACTAAAGGATCTTCTGTGCCGGACACGTACCTGGAAAGCCTAAGTTTCCCGATATCGTGAAGGATTCCCGCCAGAGCCAGCTCGTAGCACTGGTCCTTGGGAAGCGCCATGGCTTCTCCTACCTCATAAGCCAGATTGCTCACTGTAATGCCATGGCTGATCACCGACATCAGATCATAATCAATCATTTTTATATTTCTTTCAGCCATGTGTCAATCCCGACCTTTTTTCGTTGAATCATCTCGTCGATGCGGTTTATGTAATTAGTAACATCTTTTACATTCTCCGCTCTCTCTATCCGTTCCCCGTTCCGGAACACAAATTTAGTAGAGGCCCCGGCTCCTGCCGCCATGATAGACTGTTTCTCCTCCATCATTAGTATATTGTAAATTCCCGCTTTGTCAACTTTTGCAAAGCCTGTATTTTCCAGATTTCCGCACATATTTTTCTGCCGATAGAGATAATAGGGGCCCATGTCCATCTCATAGGCATATTTCATGGCCATATCCATGATCTCCTGGTTATTTTCAAACTCCATCTCCTGGTACTGGTCCCGGAAAATATTCAGTCTGGCCGCCCTCTTCACGGCAAGGGAATGGACCGTAAGGCTGTCTGGCTGGAGTTTTTTTACTTCTTCCAGGGTGTGTTCCACATCTTCCTTATGTTCTCCCGGCAGTCCCACGATCAGGTCCATGTTGATGTTGTCAAATCCACAGTCCCTGGCCAGTAAAAAGGCTTTTATGGTATCCTCCACACTATGCTTTCTTCCAATAAGCTCCAACGTTTTCTGGTTCATAGTCTGAGGATTTACGGAAATCCTGGTCACAGGAAATTCCCGAATAGCCAAAAGTTTCTCTCTGGTAATGCTGTCCGGTCTTCCCGCCTCAATGGTATATTCTGAAACTTCCTCTACAGGAAATTTCTCCTGTATGTGGCCCAGAAGCCGCCGGAGCTGATCCGGTTCCAGTGTAGTTGGCGTTCCCCCGCCTATATAGATGGTGTTTAAAGGCCTGCCCTTCATAGCCTGGGCGATAAAGTCCAGTTCCTTCAGCAAAGCTGTCAGATAGTCATCTACCCGGTCTCTCCACTTCTCCAGTGGAGAAGAACTGAAAGAGCAGTAAAGACATATACTGGGGCAGAAGGGAATTCCCACATACAGGCTGTATCCTTTCTGATAGTCTATATCCTTCAGGATATCCCTTTCTCTGTTGGCAATGGCGATGGCCAGCGCCGTTTTCTCATTGCTTGTAAAATAAGTGTTCCTCATATAATCTGCGGCCTGGGCATTGGTCATTCCCTCTTCGATCAGTCCCATGGCGATCTTCACAGGACGGATCCCTGTCAGATTTCCCCAGGGGAGGGTATGTCCTGTTTCCTGTACCAGCAGCTTATAAAGAATCTGTTTCAAGATGTTTTTTCTTTTTTTTCTGTCTTCCCCCTCATCATAGGGAGCTGCATCTTCCAGGGTCTGATCCCTGGTATGGACTCCTATGACTACCTGGTCCCCATAAGAAATAGAAACCAGCTTTTCATAATCTTTGGGCTTTTCTTCCTCTAAGGTACAGTACATCTTAACTTCCTCTTTGGGATAAAAGGCCTTTACAAGAGTATAAGCGTCGTATTCAAACTCTTTTTTATTAAAAGAAATTCCTATCATTTCCTACTGTCTCTTCTCATATTTTCTTTCTATAAGTATGGATTATGAGCCTTCTCAAAAGCAGCATCCGTCTCTTCTCCGTGTCCAGGGAAAATCTGGGTTTCCTCTGGAAGGATTTCAAAAAGCCGGTGAAGGCTGTCTCTCATCTGGCTCATACTGCCTGTGGGCAGATCTGTTCTGCCGCAGGAACCGCAGAAAACAGTATCCCCTGACATACACACCCCTTCTTCCTTCAGCCAGTAACAGCAGGAACCGGAAGTGTGACCAGGGGTATGAAGAACTGTGACAGAAAAGCCTGCCAGGATCTCTTCCTGCCCGTCTTCCAGCCACTGATCCGCTTTCACGGTATAAGGCGTTCCTGACCAGGCTCCGGAAAGATTTCCCATAGGATCTTCCATAAGCTTTTCTTCTGCTTTCGGGGCATAGACAGGTATTTTATAATATTCCCGCAGCTCATTAGCTGCACAGATATGATCATAATGGCCATGGGTCAGAAGGATTCCCACGGGCTTTCCTTCTAATTTTGCAAGGGCCGCCTGGATCCGTTCCTCCTGTGCTCCCGGATCTATGATCAGTATCTCTCCTGTTGTTTTGTTCCTGAGAAAATAGCAGTTGGTCTGTACCGGACCAACTACAATTGCTCTCAATATGAGATTTTTCATAATTTCTGTCTCCCTTAGTTATCCTGCAGTACGTTCGATATCTTTCACACTTTCAATCTGGCGGATTTTCTCGATAATACCATTTAATTCCTCTTTGCTGGCTACTTCAAAGGAGATATCAATAGTCGCCACTCCCTGCTTGCTGGTTCTTGTATTCAGGGCAGAGATATCGATCTTTCTTTCTGTGAAGATTTTTGAAATGTCTACAATAAGACCTGTACGGTTGTAGGCATATACATTCAGCTCTGCCATATACCGTTCCCCTGCTGTGCTATCCGGTGCCTGCCACTCAGCATCGATAAGGCGGTGTCTGTCATCTTCAGACATATTGATCACATTGATGCAGTCTGTCCGATGAATGGTCACGCCTCTTCCACGGGTCACATATCCTACGATTTCATCTCCCGGAATCGGATTGCAGCATTTAGAAAATCGCACGGCTACATCATGGATTCCTTTTACTACAATTCCGCCTTTTACTTTGCCAATGTGAAGTTTTTCCTTATTGTCTGCTGCAGCCTCCAGAACCTTCTCGTCTGTAAGCTCTGCTTTATGGTCTTTGTTGTAGGCCTCCTGGAGCTTGTTGATGATCTGCCCTTCCTTCAGACCTCCGTGGCCTAAAGCTGCCAGAACAGAATCCCAGTCCCGGAAACCATATTTTTTCATAACTGCTTCCTGATATTTGGGTTTCAGGATATTGCTCAGAGTAACTGCCTTAATCTTGGCATATTGAACCAGCATTTCCTTCCCCTTCAGGATATTGTCTTCTTTTAATTCCTGTTTGAACCACTGGTTAATCTTATTTTTGGCCTGGGTGCTCTTCACCACTTTCAGCCAGTCGCGGCTGGGGCCTTTGGAGTTCTGGGAAGTAATGATCTCCACCTGATCTCCGTTTTTGATCACATATTCGATGGGTACAAGTTTTCCGTTTACTCTGGCTCCAACCATCTTGTTGCCCACAGCACTGTGTACATTGTAAGCAAAATCAATGGGAGTAGAGCCGTTCGGCAGGGTTTTTACATCTCCTGCCGGTGTGAAACAATACACGCTTTCTGAAAACAGATCCAGATCGCTTTTTAAAAGACTTAAAAATTCTTTGTTATCTGACATGTCTCTCTGCCATTCCAGGATCTGGCGGAGCCAGTTCATTTTTTCCTCTTCTGACTGAGTGACAGTAGCTTTGCCATTATTGGATACTTCTTTGTACTTCCAGTGGGCGGCAATACCATATTCCGCCGTCCTGTGCATTTCAAAGGTACGGATCTGTATTTCAAAAGGCTGCCCGTTAGGACCGATCAGCGTGGTGTGCAATGACTGGTACATATTGGGCTTGGGCATGGCGATGTAATCCTTAAACCGTCCTGGAATAGGCTTATACATTTCATGAATGATTCCCAGCGACGCATAACAGTCTTTCACTGTGTCTACGATAATCCGTACGGCAAACAGATCGTATATCTGATCCAGGGTCTTATCCTGATTCACCATTTTCTTATAGATACTGAAGAAATGTTTGATCCTGCCGTCAATCTGTGCATGGATACCGGCATTGTCGATGTGCTGCCGGACCTCATTTACAATCTGGTCGATAAAGGCCTGACGCTCACTTTTTTTCAGGTTGATTTTATCCACCAGATCATAATAAACTTCCGGCTTCAGATATTTTAAGGAAAGGTCATCCAGCTCGATCTTGACCTTGGAAATACCCAGCCGCTGGGCAATGGGCGCGTAAATGTCCATGGTCTCTCTGGCCTTTTCTTTCTGTTTCGCCGGCGGCATATATTTCAAAGTCCGCATATTGTGGAGCCGGTCTGCCAGCTTGATAAGGATAACCCGGATATCCTTAGCCATAGCCAAAAACATCTTCCTCAGGTTTTCTGCCTGAACTTCTACCTTATCTGCAGAATAGCTTAACTGTCCCAATTTGGTAACACCGTCCACCAGCAGCTCTACCTCGTCTCCGAACTCCTGCCGGATTTCCTCTGAAGTCATCACCGTATCCTCCACTACATCATGGAGGAGCCCGGCCACAATGGTCTCTTTATCCAACTCCAGGTCTGCCAGGATAATACCCACGCAAAGGGGATGTATGATGTAAGGTTCCCCGGATTTTCTCACCTGTCCCTTATGGGCGTTGTTGGCAATGTTAAAAGCCTTCTCGATCATGGTGATATCCGTGGAAGGATGATACTTTTTCACACTGGATATCAATTCATCATATAAGACATCCGGACTGGTGAAGTCCTCCATTGCTTTTACGCTGGCATCTGCCTTTTTAATCTTCTCTATTTCATCTTTCTGCAGTGTTGATTCTCTTCTTTCTTCCATATGATTATCACCTGATTTCTATTTGCCTTCATAACGGATTACAGATGCCACGTCATATTCTGCCAGTCTATCCCTTCCTTTCAGTCCTGCCAGTTCCATGAGGAAAATCATCTTTACCACTTTTCCTCCTAATCTCTCTATCATTTTGGCAGCTGCTTCCACCGTGCCCCCTGTAGCCATAAGATCATCAATGATCACAACCTTCTGTCCCGGCTTAACGGAATCCTTATGCATTTCCAGAACCGCGCTGCCATATTCCAGTTCATAACTCTGTTCTATAGTTTCTCTTGGAAGCTTGCCTTTTTTGCGGATCAATACTAATGGCTTATGTAAATTGTATGCGATAGGCGCTCCAAAAATAAATCCTCTGGACTCCGCCGCAGCGATCACATCTACATCTACTCCCTCCAAAAGTTTCTGAAGAGAATCTATCGCCAGCTTAAACCCCTCCTGGTCCTGAAGAACGCTGGTCACGTCTCTGAAAATAATCCCTTTCTCTGGAAAGTCGGGAATACTGACAATATAGTCTTCAATACTTTTCTTTTCACAACTGCCCATCTTATCTCCATCCTTTTATATCGAATAATGTCTTTTACTAAATTAATATGTAGATTTTAGTATAACATCTTTTTTTCCCATACGCAAATTATTTATCGGATATTCTGTATGATCATCTCTATACTGTCCCTTCCCATATAGGAATTTACAGAAGGATAATAGATCATATCCCATTTTTCTTTCTCCTGAAGCCGCTGTGCAAACTCATCCCCGTCTCCAAACCAGACTCCCTCTGCCCGAAACCCATAATCATCAGAAAGGTTCATCTTTACCACATTCCGGTTTTTACCCAGGATCCGAAAATTCAGCACCTTCATATCCTTCTGAGCAAATACAGGTTTTGTATTTCCTTTTCCAAAGGGCTCCAGAAGGGAAAGCTGCCGGATCAGGGGAATAGTCACATAGGACATAGGCATAGGCACGTCAATGACAATTTTTTCCGTCATGTCTTCCTGGGTCAGGGTACAGTTCTCATTCAGCTTTCTCCGAAAAGCCTCCACATTTGCCTCAGGAAGGGACAGGCCCGCTGCCATGGGATGTCCCCCGAATTTTGTGAGAAGTTCCTTACATTTCACCAGCTCCTGGAACATATGATAAGCCTCTATGGAACGGCCTGAGCCTTTCACCCCTTCCTCGCCTTTTGTAAGAACAAATGTGGGGCGTACATACCGCTCCCTCACCCGGCCTGCAATAATTCCTGCCAGGCTTTCGTGACAGTGAGGAAGATAGATTACTAATACCCGGTCATTTTTCAGGTCCGTATGCTCTACCATCTCTACTGCCTCTTCCACTCCTTTGGCCGTCATATCTTTTCTGCTGTCATTTAAGGATTTCAGGTCTTCTGCTAATGCAGCTGCCTCTTTTGGATCTTCTGCCAAAAGAAGTCTCAAGGCCCGTTTGGCTGTGCTCAGCCTTCCGCTGGCGTTCATACAGGGGCCAATGATAAATCCAATATGGTAGGCGGAAATTTCCCTGTTTTCCAGATTATTGACACGGATCAGGGCTTTTAATCCTTCATTCTCAGGATTCTGCAGCCTTCTCAGTCCTTCTCTTACAATAATCCGGTTCTCATCTGTCAGATCCATCACGTCTCCCACTGTGGCAATGGCAGCAAATGGAATCAACTCCTCTATCTCCTTTTCCGGTATTCCCATTCTCTCATAAAGCCCCTGGATGACCTTGAAAGCTACCATACCGCCGCAGATTCCCTTAAAGGGATAGGTACAGTCTGGCTGCTTGGGATTTACAATGGCATCTGCCGGGGGAAGGATGCTGCGGACAGTTTGGCCCTCCTCTTCCTCATAGGGCACCTCGTGATGGTCTGTAACCAGCACTGTCATCCCCAGTTCTTTTGCATAGCCAATCTGCTCTATGGCACTGATGCCGTTGTCACAGGTAATAATAGTATCCACTTCTGCTTCTCCTGACAGATCAATAAGCTCCCGGCTGATCCCGTAACCATCCTTGATCCTGTCTGGAATATCCACATCTGCCAGGGCCCCGGCTCTGGTAAGTCCCTTCAGCAGTATATAGGTGGAGCACACTCCGTCAATGTCGTAATCTCCGATGATCCGTATCTTTTTCTTTTCCCGGATCTTTTCTGTCAGTTTATCCAGGAGTTCTTCCATTCCTTTCAACAGTTTCCAGGAATGGAGACCGGACAGTTTTCCATGAAGGTATGTATCGATTTCCTGATCTGTAATCTGGTCACGGTTCCGGATCAGCCTGGCAATTACCGGGTCAACGCCGAATTTTTTCCCGATTTCCTGAAAATCCGCCTTTTTAGCAGATACAACCCACTTTTCCATAACAAATTCTCCTCTGTCTCTTATTATCCTTTTGTAAATAAGAAGAAGCTGTCCCATAGAACACATATCAGGAATATTCCATGGGGCAGCTCCCGCATTTTATCTATTTTGCTTTTTTGATTTTCGTTTTCATCACATACCACATAGCGCCTGTCAGGCAGACAGAAGAATATCCGCCGCAGACAATGCCTACCATAAGAGGCAGAGCAAATTCCCGGATGGAAGATACTCCCAGCAGGAACAACATAAAGATGCTGATAAAAGTGGTCAGTGAAGTATAGATACTTCTTGTCAGGGTCTGAGTAATGCTGGCATTTACCAGTGTTTCCAGCTCCTTATCATTTTTCACTTTATTTGTCTTCAGATTCTCCCGGATACGGTCAAAGATAACTATGGTAGCATTGATAGAATATCCCAGGATCGTCAGCATACAGGCGATAAAGGTATTGCCCACAGAGACTCTTGCCAGTACATAAAAAGCAAACACGATCAATACGTCATGAAGCAGGGCAAGGACCGCGCTGCTGGCAAAGCGGATATCTTTAAACCGGAACCAGATATAAAAAAGCATCATAACTGCGGCCACAGCTACAGCCAGGACTGCATCTCTGCGCATTTCACTGCTGACTGTGGAGGAAATGCTTTCTGAAGTAATAGTAGATGCATCTACCCCGAAGTCGTCCACCAGAGCCTGCTCCAAAGCCTCTCTCTGATCCACGTCCAGGGTCACAGTCTTAATGATGACCTGATTGCTGTCTACTACCTTAGTAGCCTGGACATTGGCATCACCTGTGATCTCTTCCACCACCGGCACTACCTGGGAATCAATCTCGTCCATGGAAAGTTCTTCGTTAAAGGTTACGTTTGTAGAAGTACCTCCCTGGAACTCCAGACTGTAATTAAGAGGACTTCCTGTAGCAGCATTGTAGGCGACCATTCCCACAGGTCCTGAAATGATCAGAACAGCAGAGACGATAAAGAAAATCTTTCTCTTCTGAAGGAAGGGAATAGGTTTTCTCTCCTTACGTTTTCCATAGAACTTCTCATTACGAACACCTACGGCATAAATGGCATTGATCAGCAGTCTGGAAATCACCAGGGCTGTGAACATAGATAAAACAATACCAAGGGCCAGGGTCTGAGCAAAGCCTTTAATGGTACCGGATCCCAGCCAGTTCAATACAAAAGCAGCGATCAGTGTCGTAACGTTTCCGTCAAAAATAGCAGAAAAGGCTTTGCTGAAACCATTCTTCAAAGCAGTCCGGACACTTCTTCCTGCTGCGATCTCCTCCTGGATACGGGCGTAAATAATAACGTTTGCGTCTACGGCCATACCGATAGACAGGATAATACCTGCGATCCCCTGAAGGGTAAGTGTCAGGTCAAAGGCATTTAACGCAATAAGGTCCAGGCATACATAAATAACCAGAGCTATGCCGGCTACAAATCCCGGAATCCTGTAAACAAAGATCATAAATAAAATGATCAGTGCCAGACCGATGGCTGCTGCCAGCAGGCTGGTAGAGATGGCCTCCTGGCCCAGCTGTGCAGCTACCACGCTGGAACGGAGTTCAGAAAGCTCCAGGTTCAGGCCGCCGATACGGATGGTAGATGCCAGCTCTTCTGCCTCCTGGGCATCTTCCATACCCTCGATCATAGCCTGTCCATCTGTAATTTCCGCATTTACACTTGGTACGCTTACAAAATGTCCGTCATAATAAATACCGATGCTCTCATTATTCTCATAAGCTTTTGCTGTAGCATCTGCAAATTTTTTGGTTCCTTCTTCTGTCAGAGACAGGTTGACCACATTTTGTGTATTGTTTCCCAGATCATCCTGACCTACCACAGCTCTGGCGTCGCTAACATCAGTTCCAGTAAGGACGATACTTCCGTCTTCCTGAAGTTCTTCAATAGTTTTGTTCAGCTCAAATTCGCCTGTCTGGCTATTCTGAGTATAATTCTGATTTCCATCTGCATCAGTCTGTGCGATAAAATACAGAGAGCCTGGCTTACCCAGCTCTTCCAAAATAGCGTTAGCATCGGTTACCCCGGGAATCTCCACGACGATACGGTTATTTCCCTCCTGGTAAACCTGAGATTCTGTGCTGTACTGCTCCACTCTTTGCTGGAGCTTATAGATGGTATCTGACATGTCGTCTGCACTTGGATTCTCTTCGGAAGCTTCATAAGTAATACTTACGCCTCCTGCCAGGTCCAGACCTGTGTTAATATTCTTTGCAGCTCCTGTTCCTGTCGGACCCCAGCCCACTGCTGACGTAAAAATCAAAAGTGCTGTAACGATCACTGTCAGCACCAGGACCAGTACGCCTCTGCTTTTCTTCATGATTTTTCCCTTCTTTACTGATTATTTTCTTCTGCATCTTCCGCTTCTGCTGCTTTTAGCATAATGGCGCATTCTACTCTTTTTCTCTGAAGCTCACAGCCAATGTCATAAACATCATTGATAGAGCCATGGAAATTGTAGGAATTAGCAGCACAGCCGCCGCTGCAGTAAAATTTTGCAAAGCACTTCTGACATTTTTCCTTTGCATAGACATTACAGTCTTTGAATTCTTCCCGTATGTCATCCCGTTTCACGCCGTCCCATACATTGCCCATAAGGAACTTTTCTTCCCCTACGAACTGGTGGCAGGGATATAAGTCTCCCCAGGGCGTCACGGCCAGATATTCGGTACCTGAACCGCAGCCGGAAAGCCGCTTATACACACAGGGACCTCCTGTAAGGTCTATCATAAAATGGAAAAAGTTAAAACCTTTTCCTTCTCTCTTTCTCTTGATCATCTCCTGGGCCAGTTTATCATATTCTTCACAGATTCTTGGCACATCTTCCCACCTCAGGGCATACTCTTCTTTCTCATCTGCCACTACAGGCTCTACTGAAATCTGGTCAAAGCCCAAATCTGCCAGATGAAGGACATCCTGTGAAAAATCCAGGTTATGACGGGTAAAGGTTCCTCTGGCATAGTAACTCTTTTCCCCTCTGCTTTTGGCAAATTTCTGGAATTTCGGCACTACCAGATCGTAGCTGCCGGCCCCTTTACGGAAAGGACGCATAAAGTCATGTACTTCTTTTCGCCCGTCAATGCTCAGCACCACATTTGCCATTTCTTTATTGGCAAACTCCATGATCTCGTCATTTAAGAGAACTCCATTGGTGGTAAGTGTAAAACGGAACTTCTTATTATGAAGCTTTTCCTGTTCTCTTCCATATTCTACCAGACGTTTTACCACGTCCCAATTCATGAGAGGCTCACCGCCGAAGAAATCTACTTCCAGATTTACCCGGTTTCCGGAATTGGCGATAAGAAAATCCAGAGCCTGTTTTCCCACCTCATAGGACATCAGAGCTCTTCTGCCGTGGTACTCTCCCTCCTCTGCAAAGCAGTACCGGCAGGCAAGATTACAGTCATGGGCAATGTGAAGACACAATGCTTTTACTACTGTCTCTCTTTCTTTAAAATGGTCGATTGCCTTTCTATAAATATCTTCTGTAAAGAGCATTCCCTGATTTTTCAGCTCCTGGATCTCATTAAGAGCCTGACTGATTTCTTCTCTTTTATAATCTGCCTCCATCGTCTGGCAGATTTCTTCCTGGGCTTTACCCTCATCTAAAAGTCCAATAATGTCATACACCAGTTCATCCACCACATGTACAGAACCGCTGTTTACATCCAGCACAATGTTATAGCCATTATTTTTATAACGATGAATCACCGTGCTTCCCCTTTCTCTTTTCTCTTATGCACTAAAGTATGGGGCTGCTGCATGAAACAGATTTCTCCGTCTCACACAACAGCCCCACTCCTCGTATGCCGTTTTTCTTATTTATTCTCGCAGCTCTGATTTCCTACTGTGCAGGATGTCTTGCAGGCTGACTGGCAGGATGTCTGACATTCACCGCATCCGCCTTTTTTCACTGTATTCTGTAAACTTTTTGTATTCAATGTTTTAATATGTTCCATGATACCTTTCCTCCTTATGTCTTTTAACATCTATGCGGTATTATAGCATAGCTCTTTGTACCAGGCAAGTATTTCTTTTGTCTGGATCTTTCTAAGACAACATTCCTCCCAGGGCTCCTCCCAGAATGCAGATAAAAAACATCAGGATTGTCTCTTTTAAATCCCCTCCAGAATGTTCTGTAAGATAGGTCACCGCCCATAGAAGAGCTGCATATCCTAATCCCAGCCCCATCCCCCACAAAAAACGCCGGTTTTTTCCCTTTCTGCCCATATAAAATCCACCAGCCAGACAGGATATTATGTAGGTTACCATGATTCCCAGATTCACCTGGCTCTCTCCCAGCCCCAGCTTATACAGCAGGAAAGCCAGCCCCAGGAGCAGGATTCCTGTAATGGCGTAGGAAAGGAGCAGAGCTTTCATCATCTGCAGAGGTCTTGAAGCTTTTACCATGATCTGTTCCATTAGAAAACCCTCCCTTATGTAAATATATGGGAGGGTTTCTTTCTGCATGACTGATTTATGATCTTTTTTTCTTACCTATTATAAAAGTTACTGCTGCCAGGATCAAAGCTGCCGCTGCTGTTGCTGCATATAGGATGATCGGTGCATTATCACCGGTCTTTACCACATGGGTTACCTTGGAAGAGCTGCTCTGATTTCCGGTTTTTCTGCTCTGACTGCTGCTGGTGCTTGTCTGGCTGCCGGAATTTCCAGAAGGCTGGATCACACTCTGTCCTGAAGAAGAACTGCCAGTCTGAGAATTTCCAGTAGAGCTTGTTCCTGCGGAAGTACCGGAAGAACTGTTATTTCCAGTATTCTGACTGGAAGAACCGCTCTGGGGAAGCTGTGTTCCCGGACCTACCAGCTGGCTTCCGCCTACGTTAAAGGGACTGAAAGAAGCAGTTTCAAAAGTCAGATACTCAATTCCTTCTATAGTAATGATCGTCAGATTACCCGGGTACTCCTCTGTAGGAAGGGTATAATATTCATACTCACTGTTTCCCAGATAATGGGCAATGGAAAGCTGTGAAAAGCTGTCTGCATTTTCCGGAAGGGGGATCATTACTCTTACTTTGTTTCCTTCGGGAATCTTATATTCCTCATTTTCCTTTAAATCCCAGAGCTTAATCTCGTAGGCCGAAAGAATCTGGCCAATACCTGCATCTGGAAGCTGATCCAGCTCATCATTGTAGCTGACCTGAAGGTCCACATAATATGGAAGGAAGTCTCCTTCCACCCGCACTCCGGTATTCTCATCTATAAGACTTCCCACCGGAATAGCCTGAGGAATTTCCTGGGCAACTTCTCCGGTCTTTCCTTCCTCAGCCTGGACAAAATCTTCTTCTGTTTCCTGGGTATTTTCTTCCTGGGAAGCTTCCTCATCCTTGGAAGTTTCTTTCTCCTGATCGTTGGAAGATTCCTGAGACTCCTGTTCTTCTTCCTTCTGATCATTGGAAGTTCCCTGGTCCTCTTCTGCTGTTCCAGGATCTTTCTCCTCTGTATCAGGATTTTCTGTCTGGTCTTCTATATTATCCTGATCTGATGCATTTTCCTGGTCTGAACCCGTCTGGTCCTGTTTGCCCTGTTCCGTATCTGCATCTTCTTTTGTGTTATCGCCGCTTTCCCCGTTTTCCTTTTCATTATCTTTATCTGTGTTATCAGCCGGGGCGTTATCTGTATTGGAATCTTCTTTTAAGGATTCTACCAATACTTTCACTGTACGGATCACCTGATTTTTCTGGGCATCCCAGCCTTCTACCTGAGAATAATCCTTTCCTTCTATATCCGAAGGAGTAAAAACGACTTTTATCTCAGTCTCATAGGCTATAGGAACAGTCTCCTCTTCCCATGCAAAAGAACCTTCTCCTGCAAATCCGGCCTTTCCAAAATCAAAATTTTTTATATCCTCTGGTTTGGAAAGTGTTATCTCTCCAGGAACTGTTACAGAGCCTGCAACAGGAACAGTCTCCTCCGGTTCCTGTTCCTCGGGAGTTTCAGGCGCTTTCACAGTTTCTTCCGGAGGCGTCTGTTCCTGGGTATTATTTTCCCCAGTATCCCCTTCCGAAGAGGCAGGCTCAGAAGGTTTCAAAGACTCTACAGTCACTTCTACATTTCTTATCACTGCTCCTTTTGCCGCATCCCAGCCTTCTACCTTGGAATAGTCGTAGTTTTTGGTATCTGCAGGGGTGAAGATCACCTGAACCGTAGTCTGATATTCTTCAGGCGCTGTCTGAGAAGCCCAGGCAAAAGAGCCTTCTCCGGAAAAACCTGCTGCAGCAAAATCAAAGGAATTCCATGCTTCTGGCGATGCTATGGTGACCTGAGAGTTCATAGTTACCTGACCGGCTTTTTTGGCTTCTGTCTTTGTTCCCTGGACAAAGGCTTCCTTTCCAAGCTCGGCACCTGAGGTATCCACATCTGAAGACTGGAGATTTCCTCCTGTCAGAGTCAGCTTTCCTTTTCCTGTGATCTTCATAATTGCTCCGGTATAACCATCGGCCCTTTTAATCTGTACTCCTTCAGGAATTGTTACAGCTTTCTCACTGGATATAGTCACCGGACCGCATACCAGAATGGTTCCCTTGCTGCCAGCCAGCTTTAAGGCCTGGTCAATGGAAGACACTGCTTTTTCCTTCGTAGTTCCGTCTCCCTGATTATCTCCTGACAAAGTCCCGTTCAGGTAAACAGAAACACCTGTTCCGGAGTTTTCCGTCTGAGAGCTTTCTGCGGCATAGACAGGCACAGCTGAAACCGCCTCGCCTACAGTGCCGGCTGCCATAACAGAGGCAAGCGTAAGACTTAAAACATTGGCGGTCACTTTATGTAAACCTTTTTTATTTCTATTCATGAATAACATTCCCTTTCCTATTGTTGCAAAAGCTGAATTTTTTATATTCATTATAAACCTATATTTAACTCTGCCTAAGTATATCACAGTTTTCCATTTTTCGACACCCCCTAAAAACAACTTTTTTCAACCGGTTTTGTTGCAATCCCTGCAAAAATCATGTATATTATAGAGATATCAGGGTCTCATCCCTATGGTCATATGACTCTTTGTCATGCCAGTATCTACAAATTCAAAAATTCAAAGGAGTTGAATAAGTTGGATTCCAGTGATGCCATACAGTTTCTGGTCCTGATTATTTTAATTTGTCTTTCGGCATTTTTCTCATCAGCAGAAACTTCTATGACAACCGTTAACAAAATACGCATACAGACCCTTGCCCAGGAGGGTGACAGCCGAGCTTCTACTCTCTTAAAAGTAATAGAAAATCCCGGAAAGCTGCTGAGCACCATACTGATCGGCAACAATATAGTGAATCTTTCCGCATCCTCCCTGGCTACTACGTTGACCATGCGCCTCTTTGGCAATGCGGCAGTAAGTATCAGCACCGGAATCATTACCCTGCTGGTTCTGATCTTCGGAGAGATTACTCCTAAAACCTTGGCATCCCTAAACGGTGAACGTCTGGCCTTGGCCTATGCCAAACCTATACGGATTCTGATGGTCATTATGACTCCGGTCATCTTCCTTATGAACCGGTTTTCCGGAGGAGTGCTTAAGATTCTTGGGGCAGATGCCCAACCAAAAAGCAATACTATTACAGAAATGGAGCTTCGTACACTGGTCAACGTTGGGCATGAAGAGGGCGTCATAAAAACAGAAGAACGGCAGATGATCTACAATGTCTTTGATTTTGACGATTCCAGAGCGGAAGATGTTATGGTTCCCCGGATAGATGTAACATTTGCCGATATCAATAGTTCCTATGAAGATCTGATTCAGCTGTTCCGGGAGGAAAAGCATACCCGCTTTCCTGTATACAAAGACAGCACAGACCACATTGTAGGAATTGCCAACATCAAGGATCTTCTTTTGTGTGATAAGGAAAATTTCTCTCTGGAGAAAATCCTTCGGGAGCCTTATTTCACCTATGAATCGAAAAAGACTTCTGAACTTCTCATGGATATGAAAGAAAATTCCGTATCCTTTGCCATTGTCCTGGATGAATACGGAGCGACTTCCGGTATCATCACTCTGGAGAATCTGGTGGAAGAGATTGTAGGGGATATCCATGATGAGTATGAAGATCAGGAAGAAGAAGATGTAAAAGAAATCCTGCCTGAGAGAGAATACATTGTTCTGGGTTCTACCCGTTTGGATGACTTGGATGAACTTCTTTCCCTGAACATTGAGTCTCAGGATTATGATTCTATCGGCGGCTATATCATTGAACAGCTGGACCGTTTCCCGGAAGAGGGTGAGTCTGTTACAACGGAATCTGGTATACGTCTTGTGGTAGATAAGGCAGACCGGACCCGTATCGAAAAAGTCCACATTTACCTTCCTCCAAGAGAAAAAGAAGAAGCAGAATAAAAATAAAAAAGAAAAAACGTATTAGGAAAGGACATTTTATTATTATGAGCAGTTTTTTTAATATGGACAGCCCCATCATGCGTTTTCTGTCCAGAGTTTGCGATCTGATCATTTTGAACCTTCTGGCAATTGCCTGCTGTATTCCCATTGTAACAGCAGGGGCTTCTATTACCGCCCTCTTTTCTGTTACACTGAAAATGGTCAAAGGGGAAGAGTCTTATATTTTCAAAGGGTTTTTCAAAGGGTTTAAGGAAAACTTTAAACAGTCTACCATTATCTGGCTGATCCTGCTGGTCCTGGGACTTTTCCTTTTCATTGATTACCGGGCAGCAACCATTCTGCCAGGAAATATGAAAAGTATTTTTCAGGTATTGATTGGCGCTATTGTTGTTATTTATTCAATGGTATTTACTTATATTTTTCCCTACACAGCAAGATTCCGCAATGATATCAAGAATATTTTCAAAAACTCCCTGCTGATTGCAGTGCTGAATCTCCCCTGGACTCTTGTAATGATCATTTGTCCTCTGGCTTTATTCATTGTTACTTTCCTTACTACCACAACACTGGTATACGGAAGTATGATCTGGATTCTGCTGGGCTTTGCAACCGTCGCTTATTTTAACTCTATCATCTTCCGCAAGGTTTTCGCCAAATACGAGCCTAAAGAAGAGGAGGAAGATCAGGGCATTCCGGATTCTTACGAACTTCCTGAAGACATTCCGGAGCAGCTGCCAGACCAGGATGATACTGCTGCCAAATAGCAAGGTCTGCAAAAATTAAAATCAGAAAATAAAACAGGAATATTTATACGGTATTTTTGTAATGATACCAGGTATAGATGTTCCTGTTTTTTTGTTTTTGATTCTGTACATCTTATAATCTTGACTTTTTTAATCTGGTACTATACAATCCACATATAGATTTAGTTACTTGTAACTAACTACCAAATCTAGAATTTTTTACCAAAGGAGGCAATACACATGTATAAAGAATGGGAGTCTTTTCACAGCGGCATCTGGGAAAAGGAAATCAATGTCCGAGACTTTATCCAAAAAAACTATACCCCCTATGATGGAAAGGAAGATTTCCTTCAGGGACCTACCCAGAGGACCAAAGACCTGTGGGAGCAGGTTCTGGAGCTTACAAAAGAAGAGCAGGCCAAGGGAGGTGTTCTGGATATGGATACAAAAATCATATCTACGATTACCTCCCATGGCCCTGGTTATTTGAATAAAGAAAAAGAAACCATTGTAGGATTCCAGACAGATAAACCTTTTAAACGTTCTCTCCAGCCTTACGGGGGTATCCGCATGGCCATAAAAGCCTGTGAGGACAACGGCTACCATGTAGACCCTCAGGTAGTAGAATTCTTCACCAAGCACAGAAAAACCCACAACGACGGGGTTTTTGACGCTTATACCCCGGAAATGCGAGCCTGCCGTTCCAGCCATATTATCACCGGCCTTCCAGACGCTTACGGACGGGGCCGTATCATCGGCGACTACCGGAGAGTAGCTCTCTATGGAGTGGACCGGCTTATTGAAGACAAGCAGCATCAGAAGGATACCACCAGAACTATTATGTACTCTGACGTTACCAGAGAAAGAGAAGAACTTTCCGAGCAGATCAAGGCATTAAAAGAGCTGAAAGAGCTGGGAAATATCTATGGTTTCGATATCTCCAGACCGGCTGCCAATGTTCAGGAGGCCATTCAGTGGCTGTATTTCGGCTATCTGGCCGCAATCAAGGAGCAGAACGGCGCTGCCATGTCTCTTGGAAGAACCTCCACTTTCCTGGATATCTACGCCCAGCGGGATCTCCAGAATGGCACCTTTACGGAAGAAGAAATCCAGGAGTTTGTGGACCATTTCATTATGAAGCTGCGCCTTGTAAAATTTGCCAGAACTCCGGAATACAACGCTCTGTTCTCCGGAGACCCTACCTGGGTCACAGAATCTATCGGGGGCATGGGTATAGATGGCCGTCACATGGTAACAAAAATGTCCTACCGCTATCTTCACACCCTGGAAAACCTGGGAACAGCTCCGGAACCAAACCTTACCGTACTTTGGTCCACAAAGCTTCCCATGAACTTTAAACGTTTCTGTGCCAAGACCTCAATTATGTCCTCTTCAATCCAGTATGAGAATGATGACCTTATGCGGGTAACCCATGGAGATGACTACGCCATTGCCTGCTGCGTATCTTCGATGCGTGTAGGAAAAGAAATGCAGTTCTTCGGAGCCAGAGCCAATCTGGCTAAGTGCCTACTCTATGCTATTAATGGAGGAGTGGATGAAATTTCCAAGAAACAGGTAGGTCCTAAGTACCGTCCTATTACTTCTGAATATCTGGATTATGAAGAGGTTATGGAACGTTTCCGGGATATGATGAAGTGGCTGGCTCAGGTCTATGTAAACACCTTGAACATCATCCACTATATGCACGATAAATATTCCTATGAGAGGCTGCAGATGGCCCTTCATGACAAGAAAGTGACACGCTGGTTTGCCACCGGGATCGCAGGACTTTCTGTAGTGGCCGATTCCCTCTCCGCCATTAAATATGCCAAAGTAAAAGCCATCAGAGATGAAGACGGAATCGCTGTAGATTATGAGATTCAGGGAGACTTTCCTAAATACGGAAATGATGATGACCGGGCAGACAGTATTGCCTATGATATTGTTCACGAATTTATGTCCTATATAAAAGGAAATCACACTTACCGGGGCGGCATCCCCACAACATCTATCCTTACCATTACCTCAAATGTGGTATATGGCAAGGCTACTGGCTCCACGCCTGACGGCAGAAAGGCCGGAGAAGCCTTTGCACCGGGAGCAAATCCTATGCATCACAGAGACAGCCACGGTGCCGTCGCTTCTTTAAGCTCTGTATCCAAGCTGCCCTTTATGGACGCCCAGGATGGTATTTCCAATACTTTCTCCATTATTCCCGGCGCTTTGGGCAAAGATGACGCCATTTTCTTCGACGATATTACTTTTGAACTGGGAAAAGACTGCGCCTGCTGCGAACCTGGCTCAGAATTAGAAATCGAATAATCAAAACACACAAATTCAAGGAGGAATCTTTTTATGAAAATAAGTGACGCACAGATCGATAACCTGGTAGGGCTGCTGGACGGCTATGCAGAAAAAGGAGGACACCACTTAAACGTAAATGTCTTCACAAAAGAAACCCTTCTGGATGCCCAGAAGCATCCGGAAAAATATCCTCAGCTTACGGTACGCGTATCCGGATATGCGGTAAATTTCCATAAGCTGACAAAAGAACAGCAGGACGAAGTAATCTCCCGTACCTTCCATGAAGGAATGTAAAGACAGAGGATTTATCCACTCCATAGAGAGCTTTGGTACAGTTGACGGCCCTGGAATACGCCTGACGGTGTTCTTCCAGGGCTGTCCCATGCGGTGTCTGTACTGCCACAATCCGGATACCTGGGCCCCTGGCAGGGGGACTCCTATGACAGTGGAAGAAATTCTGGAAATCTATAGAAAAAACAAAAGTTTTTATCAGAAAGGCGGCATTACCGCCACTGGAGGAGAACCTCTTATGCAGCTTTCCTTTCTCACGGAGCTGTTTGAAAAGGCCAGGGCCGAAGATATCCACACCTGCCTGGACACTTCAGGAATCCTCTTTAGACGGAGCCGCAAGGAGGAGTACCAAAGGCTTCTGAAATCTACCCGGCTGATCCTTCTGGATATCAAACATGCTTTCCCGGAGGAGCACAAAAAACTCACCGGACAGCCTCAGGCCCCGGTGCTGGATTTTCTGGATCTTACTGCAGAGGAAAAAGTACCAGTGATCATCCGCCATGTGATTGTAAAAGGGTTCACCGATTCTCCCAAAGAACTGGAGGAAGTGGGGAAGCTCCTTGCCAGGTATCCAAATATAAAGGGCCTGGAGGTCCTTCCCTACCACAACATGGGGGAACAGAAATATGAAAGCCTGAATCTTCCTTATCCTTTAAAAGGCATGGAAAATCTTTCTCAGGATGAGGCGGCCAAAGCCAGAAAGATCATTTTGGAGAGTTTTCAGCGGCATCGTTCTCCCTCATCTCTCTCATAATATCATGAAACTGAATACCGATCCTTTCAATCTCGCCCAGGACAATCTTGGTTCCTTTTTCTGTAAGGAACCAGTTTTCTCTGGTCACATCGCTTTCTCTCACCGGACACACCAGAAATCTGGTGTCCGGGAAGAGAAGCTGATAATATAGAAGACTCCTTCTGGCATGATAAGGCTTGCAGCAAAGGATGGCCCTGTGGATTTCCATGCCCAGGCTGTCTGTGACCTTTCTGGAATAAATAGCGTTTTCATAAGTGTAAGTGGCCTGATCTTCTTTTAATACAGCCTTTTCCGGCACCTGCTGCTTTATGAGAACTTCCTTTAAAAACTCCCATTCTGTCTCATAATCTCCGGGATACATCCAGGCCTTTTCCTGAACGCCTCCGAAATGCCCGGTCAAAATGCTGTACCGCCCGGAAGGCAGGATATAAGGGGCATATCCTCTGTGGTAAAGACCTGCCGCCTCCTCTGCAAGCTGGGGAAAGCCGCTGCCGGGAATAAAAATGATGTCCGCTTTCTCCGGCAGATCCTCTACAAAAATAAACTCTGTAAGCTGCTCTAAAAATTTCTGGTTCATATATCTTCTCCCGTTCTTTTATCACTTTATCTCCATGTAACTTCTGCCTTCCCGGCAGGGCAGCACTAAAGGCTCTCTTCTTATTTCAGAATGTCTTTATATTCCTCATGGCTGTCAAACCACTTTATCGCATAGGAACAGCTAAGGACTGCCTTTTTCCCTTCTTTCTGGATTTGTCTGGCAGCTGCCTCCATAAGCTTTCCTGCCATTCCCATTCCTCTGAGGGAAGAATCCACAAACGTATGATTAATGTTCACGGTATCTTCATCAATAGGAGGAAAGGTTACTTCTCCCTTTTTTTCCTGATTCTCGTCAAAATACTCTACCTTGTAATCTCCTGTTATGATTCCCATAGCTTTCTCCTTTTCGTTTTCTATATTCTACCATGAATCCCTTTCTGCAACAACCGTATACTGCCATGGCATTTACCCAGGAATACCTGCACATTTATAGAAGAATCCGTACCTGATATTTTTCCAGCCAGTAATTGACCTGGAGCATGTAAGCCATCATCTGAGGCCCTGCCATAAGCTGGCCGTACCAGGGCTTTCCATAATCAGAGGGACTCTTCACAAATTTTTCAGCCTTTTCTCTGTCTACAAGCTGCCTTACAGGCGCTGCCGAATCTGCCAAAACATCCAGAAGTCTTTCTCCCAGCATAGCTTCATAATCCGGATGATAAGTTTTGGGATAAGGACTTTTTCTCCTCCAAAGGACTTCTTTGGGAAGTTTTCCTTCCCCGCTTCTCCTGAGAAGGGCTTTCACCACCCCGTCCCGGCATTTCATGGACCAGGGCACATTCCACACATATTCTATGATCCGATGGTCTGCAAAAGGCACTCTGGCCTCCAATCCGGAATACATAGCTGTCCGGTCCATCCGGTCCAGAAGGGTGGCCATAAACCATTTCAGGTTCAGATAAGAAATTTCCCGACGCCTTTTTTCCTGTGGACCTTCTCCTGGAAGTACTGGCGTCTCCCCAATAGTCTTTTCATAGGCGGCTCTGGCATAGTCTTCCATAGGGAGGACATGGATCAGTTCCTCAGACAGAAGTGTCTGTCTCACCTTCATATCCGGGGACCAGGGAAAGGCATGGGTATCAAAGGCCTCCTGCTTATGGAACCAGGGATAGCCTCCAAAGATTTCGTCCGCACATTCTCCTGTTAAAGTAACCTTATTATGCTCTGCCACCAGAGAACAGAAATAAAGCATAGAAGATTCTACATCTGCCATACAGGGAAGGTCTCTGGCGTCTACAGCTTTATAGAGACAGTCGATCATCTCCTGATTTCCACAGGTAAGGAAATGGTGGCTGGTACCGGAAAATTCTACCATTTTCTCTACCCAGGGCCGGTCCTGAGACGGCTGGAAGGCATTGGCCTTAAAGTACTTTTCATTTCCCTGAAAATCAAAGGAGAATGTGTGCAGTACCTTTCCCTGCTTCTTCAGTTCTCTGGCACAGATAGCTGTAACCAGAGAACTGTCTATGCCTCCGGAAAGAAAGGTGCAGATCGGGATATCAGAAAGCATCTGAAGCTTTACTGCGTCTTCCACCAGCCAGGAAGTTTTTTCTACTGTCTCTTCAAAGCTGTCTTCATGGGGAAGGCTCTGAAGCTGCCAGTATTTCCGCTCCTTCAGTCTTCCCTCCTTCCAGAGGAGACGGCTGCCACCTTCTACCTCCAGTATATTCCGAAAAACTCCTTTTCCGTAAGATTTCGCCGGTCCCAGAGCAAAAATTTCGCAAAGGCTCTCTCGATCTGCTACAGCCTCCACTCCAGGATACTGGAACAGACCTTTCATCTCTGAAGCGAATACCAGGGTATCTCCCTGGATAGTGTAAAACAGAGGCTTTACTCCAGCCCGGTCCCGAAAAAGATACAGGGCCTCCTCTTTCTGGTCCCAGAGAGCTATGGCAAATATACCGTTCAGCTTCTCTATAAACTCTTCTCCCTCTGTGAGATATCCCTGAAGGATCACCTCCGTATCACTGTTGGTAGTGAAAAGGACGCCTTTTCTCTCCAGTTCCTTCCGGAGGGTTTTCATATTATAGATTTCCCCATTATAAGCTATGGTACAGCTCTTTTCTCCTGCCCTTCTTGTCATAGGCTGTGTGCCTCGCTCCAGGTCAATGATCGAGAGCCTTACATGGGCCAGACCGCATTTTTTCTCCAGGAAAATCCCTTCCTCATCAGGACCCCTTCTCTTTTGCGCACGGTTCATACTCTCCAGTATCCTGGGCCACTTTCCTGACTCTTGGGTATAAGCCGCCCGGCTGCTGGAAAATCCTCCTATTCCACACATATGCCCTCCTTTTTCATAATGGAGATTTTCTCATTTTTTCCCTGTCTCCTCTGTGTATACAAAATCTTCTTTCAGCCTCTCACCCTCCCATGATCAAAGGCTGGTACTGCTTTCCTTCAAGAGCCGCCTGGGCCGCCGGAATCAGCAGTTCCGTGTGAGCGATCATGGAATTCGGCTTTTTCTGGGGATTATCCTGACCAAAGGGGATAAAGTAGATGTGCTTCGCATTTAACAGCAGTCCGATGTTCTTCATATTCATGCCTAAGGCGTCGTTGGTGGAAATAGATAAAAGAAGTGGTTTTTCATTTCTCAGATGTGCTTTGGCAGCCATAAGAGCCGGCGTATCCGTAATGCCGTTCGCCAGTTTTGCAATGGTATTTCCCGTACAGGGAAGAAGGATCAGCAGATCCAGAAGGCTTCCTGGGCCGATAGGCTCTGCCTCAGAAATGGTAAGCATAGGCTTTATCCCAGTAATCCGTTCTGCTTCTTTTACAAAATCTTCCGCCTTTCCAAAGCGGCTGTCAATACTCTGAGCCGCATCAGAAAAAATCGTCTGTATCTGGGCTCCTTCCTCTGCCAGTTTTTCCAGTTCCTGAAAAACTTTTTTATAGGTGCAGAATGACCCGGTAAGGGCCACTCCGATTTTCTTTCCTTTTAAATTCATAGTGCGCCCTCCTGCTGCACAGATTCTGATAACTTTCCAAGGGCAGCCAATGCCAGAATTTCCCCTGAAGCTTTCGGAGCATACTTTCCTGGTATGCCAAGAAGATGCAAAGGAGAAAGTCCCAGCTCTTGGGCCGCCGGATAATCCAAACCTCCCGGTAAGGAGGCAATGTCTATGATACATGTATCCTTCCTTATATATTTCAGCCTTTCTTTTTCCAGGACAACACAGGGAGCAGTCTGAAAAATAAAAGCTGCCAAAGACAGGGCATGGGGAAGTTCTCTCTCCTCCAGCGCCTGAAGTCCTGCAGCTTTTGCCTGGGCAGCTTTTTCCCTGTCCTTCTCCCAGACCATTGTCCGGCAGAACATATTCTGAAGGTACCCTGCCAGTGTCCTGCCGCATCTGCCGTACCCGATCACCAGGCAGAGACTGCCTCTCAGGTTTTCCGGGCTTCGGATAATTGCCTGGGCAACGGCCCCTTCTGCGGTGGCTATGGTGTTCTCCATAGCTGTAAAGGAATCCTCCAGAAAATCAAAACATCGGATTCCTCTTTCCCCTACTTTCTTATGAAAGCTCTCCGGTATGCCTCCGGCGCAGAAGAGACTGCCCTTTTTCAAATATTTTAGAAAATTTTCCTCGGTTAAATCTATATAGAAATCCTGCCCCTGTATTCTCCCTTCTTTCCGAAAAGGAACAGGAGCAATGACCAGATCTGCATTTTCCAGTGCATCCTTCAGAGAGGACGCCTTCTTCACTTGTTCCTGCTCCGGGTCTTTTGGAAGACCGTAAACCATAACGGAAAATCCCTTCTCCCCCAGAGCTTCCGCCACATAGACCTGACGCATATCCCCGCCGGTCACTGCAGCTTTCCAGGAATGTCTGTTCAAATCTTTCAAATCCTTTTTTCTTTTATTCTATGCACAGCAGGTGTAAAATGCCAGCTGTCTTTTGGGCTCCATGCTGCAGCCAGCATCTCAAAGAAAAGACCTGACAGAGCCAGAAGAACGGTTTCCAGGGTTCCCCCCAGAATATAACTGTCTGCCTGACAGAGACTGCTTTCCGTAAGCTCCCGGAAGCCTTTTATTTTCTCTTCTATCAGCTGGGGATAAAAGGACAGCTCCGACCACATGGAGGGGAAATAGTCCGGAGAAAGGCGGACACTTCTTCCCAGTCCCCAGAAAAACAGCAGCCAAAAGATACCTGCCAGAAGGTACCAGAAAAGTTTTCTCCTTTTCTCCCTTTGCTTCCCGGCTGTTCTAAGACTGCAGACTCCCACCAGAAAGCTGCCGGCCAGGATCGGAAGGAAAAGAAAAAATCTGGACAGAGTGCCGTAAAGGTTTCCTTCGAAAGTTCTGTCAGGCTCTGCCCCAGTCATCTGATAAAGAAATTCTTCTGCCTGTGAAACCGGTTCTAAATCCGAATCATAAGAAAGCCGAAAATTTTCCAGCTCCTGGTCTTCCTCTGCCCACACAGCCAGCAGGTTTTCCTCTCCCTTCAGGATTCCACGAACCAGATAGCTCTCCCCTTCAACCTGGATTTCATTTCCTATTCCCTTATCTGTTCCAAACAGCTCCTGGCTCAGTCTCCGGGAGATCACACAGCCCTGATAGTCTTCTTTCCAGGGGAAATTTCCCTGGATAAGCTGACGAGAAAAAAGTGTTTTCATTTCTCCTCTTACTTCCAGGAAGCTCCCATGTCGGACAAGGTCTGCGTTTCCTGTAAAGCTCTCCTTATCTGTCTCCTTCCAGGCTGCCACAGAAGGCAGTCCCTCCTCTTCTCTTTCCTGTATAAAAAGTTCCATCTCTTTTCCTGTAAGGACCGGGCTGTCGTAATAAAGGGTAAATTCCTGATTTCCCCGGCGGTTCTCCAAAAATCCTGTCAGAGCCAGGCCCCAGCAGGCCAGAGCCAGAAATCCCCAGAGGATAAAAGCGCCATATCTGTTTTTATTCATCTCTCAGCCTCACCTTATCTCCTTCTGTGATGTCTTTGGTACTGCCGGAAATGATCAGGTCGTCTTTTCCCAGATTTCCGGTTACTGCCGCCTGGGTGCTGTCCTTATCCTCAACTGTAATGTTTACCCGTGCCGCCCGATATTCTGTTCCCAGAACAGTTTCCCTGGATTCTGCGATCAGGCAGTAGGTACCCTGAGCATATTCTCTCACTGCCCCAAGAGGGATCAGCATTTCATAGGAAGAACCACTCTGCTTATCAATGGAATAGGAAACCTGGGTCCCCCAGGAAGCTGCCCTTTCTTCTATATCTGCATAGAAATACCCTGCCATATCCTGGCTTTCCTCAGAAGTGCCAGAACTGCTGCCGGCTTCTGCCAGCTGGCCGTCACCGCCGGCGCCTACCTGGGTAACTTTTCCCTGGATTTTTTTCCCCTGGCCGGAGACAGATATTTCTACGGTATCCTCTGCCTCCACTTTCTCCAGATCCTGAGTCTGAAGACTTCCTTTTATCTGTAATCCTCCAGTTCCCAGAAGAAGATAGCTGCTGTCGTCTGTAATGCCTCCAGTCTGCACATTCATGCCAGTGACCACCCCTGCCTTGGAAGCCGTTACCTGTCCATTGGACTGCTGAAGCTTTTCCAGATCTGAAAGTTCCTTTTTAGCCAGATCCAGATCTACCTGTATAGACTGCTGGTTATAACTGCTCTCTGCCTGGGTTTTCTGGTCATTTGCCGCCGCTGCCGCATCTTCCTCCTGGGCAGAGGTATATGCATTCTGAGCCTGAGCCTGAGATTGGGTCTGGACATTTAGTGAAGCCTCTGCCTCCTCCAGAGAAGCCTGAGCCTGGGAAACTGCCGCCTCATACTCTGACTGGGCCTGGGAAGCCGCCGCCTCATAGGTCTGGTCAGCCTCCTGACGGAGGCTCTCTGCTTCTGCATACAGAGACTGGGCATTTTCCGTCTCCCCTTGGGCCTCCAGCTCCTGGGCCTGGGTTTCCAGCTCCTGGGCCTGATTGTATGACTCCTCCTTGGCCTGAGCCGCTGCTGCCAGTCCATTGTCATAATTACTCTGGGCCTGAGACTGGGCATTCTGACTGTCACTGAAAGCCTGATCATAATCGCTCTGGGCCTGGGCCAGACTCTGGTTAGCCAGATCCAGGTCCCTGGCCGCACTGTCTGCAGCAGCCACCCGCTCCTGTGGTTCTCCCTGGAGTCTGGCCTGTTCCAGAGACAGTTCCAGCTTTTTTACCTCTGCCTGCTTCTCCTCTATAGCTTTCTGAAGATACTGGGTATCATACTGAAGCAGTACATCTCCCTGCTCCACCTGGGTTCCAATCCTGGCTGTGCTGAGGATTCTCTGTTCCTTTACAAGAGATACCAGATTCTCCTCTTTGGTCTCCACCACTGCAGTTCCGGTCAGATTCAGGTTCAGCCGCCCGGACTGATACTTCTGGGTATCTGCTATAGGAACAGTCATAGACGCTGCAGCTCTGGACAGCCCTCCTGCAGCAGCCATCAGTATGAAAAAGGCTGCGAAAGCCTTTGCCGCCATTCTTTTTTTATCTTCTAGTTTCATACACGGTTACTCCTTTAGTCCTGAAGCAATGATCCCCTGTTCCAGATAGCTCTGGCCCCAGGCAAAAAGAAACACCGAAGGAGCCATGATCAGTACCGAGGCAGCAAAGGAAGTTCCCACATCGTTTAAGGTAATGCTGCTCAGATACAGGGAAACAGGAAATTTGCTTTTTGTTTTTAAAAAAGTCATAGGAGGCTCAATGGCATTCCAGTATTCCAAAAAATTCAGAATCAGAGAAGAAATGATCCCCGGAAGTCCCAGAGGCAGCCCTACATAGAAAAAAGCCTGGATTTCTCCTGCCCCGTCTACCTTTGCGGCCTCCAGAAGGGAGTCTGGTATCCCCTGAAAAAATTTAGTCATAAGGAAAACCGGAAGGGCAGAAAAAACTCCGGGAAGGATCACCGCCCAGTGTGTGTCCAGAATATTGAAAAAGGAAAGGACACTGTAACTGGACACCATAGTCACCTGAAAAGGAAGGATCATCAGGATCATATACAGATAGACCAGGATCCTCCGGCCTCTGAAGGAATACCTGCCCAGGGCCCAGGCTGCGGGGATTCCGAAAAGAAGCTGTCCGAAAAGGATGGGAAATACCTGTCTTACAGAATTCCAGAACATAACGAAAAAGTCCGGACTATCCAGCAAAAGCTGAATATAAGCTCTCAGTGTGGGATACAGAGGAAACAGCTTCCATTCCAGATTTCCCTTATTCCCATAAAGGATACTTCCATAACTGGCGGTCAGCTCTTCCTGCCCCATAAGAGAATTTACCCCCAGGAGTATCACCGGAAACAGAAACACAAGAACCGCTGCTGTGAGAAAGATCCAGATCAGTATTCTCTTTTTTCGCATATCACTGTTTCCACCTCTCTTCTGCTTTCTGGCAGAGAATCAGAAAGATTCCCAGCACAGCCGCCAGCATCACCGCTCCTGCGGTCATCTTCTGCATGTCTAACTTCGTAAACCAGTTATTAAAAAGATTCTGCAGCATGTATATGCTGTCATGGGGATAATTCCCGGCGATCATCCAGGCCTCCCGGAAAACCTTGAAAGCATTGACCAGGGACAGAGTTCCTGTGAGAAAAGCCGTCTGGACCAGCAGGGGCCTGGTAATAAACCAGAAACACTGAACTTCTCCGGCTCCGTCTATCCTGGCCGCTTCATAAAGACTCTCCGGGATCCCCAGAAGGCCGGAGAGCCACAGGATCATGTCGTAGCCCAGATTTTTCCAGATATAGACTGCCACCAGCACTCCGAAAGCCCCGGAACTGTTCATATAATCCGGTCCCTGTATGTGGAAAATTTCCAGGATATGGTTCAGAATTCCTTCCCGGTCAAAGAAAAGCTGCCAGAAAAGCACCACAGAAGCCGCCGGCACTGCCATGGGAAGGAGAAAGCCGCTTTTTAAAAGATTTCCTTTTCTCCCCAGTCTTTCAAGAAGAAGGGCAACGAAAAGGGAAAGGCCCAGGAGCAGAGGAAGACAGATCAGAAGAAATTTTCCCGTGTTCCCTGCTGCCAGCCTGAAGGCCTGGTTTTCTATGACTGTCCGGTAATTCTCCAGCCCTACAAATCCGGTTCCCACCGCTTTCTGAAAAGACCGCCGGAACACATCTATAAAAGGGATCAGGGTAAAGATCCCCACCCCCAGCAGACTGGGGGCCAGAAGGATCCAGGGCAGGAAATTTTTCCTGCCGCCGGGATTTCTTCTGTATCTCCTCTTGGTTCCCGGTTGGATTTTCTTTTCACGGACTTTATTCCGCCAGGTACAGTTCCATTTTATCGGACATATCCTGTGCTGCTTCCTGGGCACTGACATCGCCTCCTGCATAATTCTCCACACATTCCAGGAAGGTATTGCGCACCGTCCTGTCTATCAAAAGAGAGGTATCTGCCTGTTTTGCCATATCCACGATCTGCTGTACCTGATCCGCCGAGGGCATGCCGTAATCTCTGGAAGGGCCGCCATCGTAGCTGGTAGATATGGTCATATCAGAGGCGTCCGAAATCTGGGGAAGTTTTTCCAGGCTTTCCACCCTCACCGGAAGTCCTTCCAAATAGTCTCCCACCTGGATCTCGTCAGACAGAACCGTCTCCATAAAATCTTTGGCCAGCTCCTTTTGACTGGAAGAACTGTTGATCCCCATACGGTTCGCCGGAGTGTACATGTTATTTACATTTTCTGCAGTCATCTCCGGGTGTTTCGTAAAAATATCAAACATCATAGCCATACTGCTGATACCGTTTATATCATTCACCCCGGTAATATCTGTATCGTCATAGAGTTCGTCCATACCGATAGAGGCAAAAGCAGACATTCCTTTTCCCGAGGTAACCTGGCTGCTGAACCCTGTGTTCCAGGCTTCTTCCATGGCTTCCGAAGGATTGGCGTCCCAGATGACCTTTGCTGTTTCCAGGATCCGGACTAAAGCTTCCTGAGAGAAAACTCCATTTTCCTGGATATCCTGATAGTTAGCCGCAAAGAGGAGATAAGCCACCTGCTGAAGAGAAGCAGCTCCCAGTACCCTTCCATTTGGGTTTTCCTCCATATACTGTGTAATGCTTTCCAGGGTATCCAGCCGTTTTATGGTCTCCTGGGTTCCATAATATACCGGGAGAGAAAAGGCCGCCGGCAGTTCATAGTTTTTCCCGTCAACTGCTGTGCCTTTCACAACATTTTCCAGAATGGTTCCGTCCGACACCAGCTGCTGAACATCATCTGTCAAGTCTTCCAGGACTCCTCTTTCTATATAGGAATCCACCGGCAGGTCGTCTAAAAGGAGAATATCCGGTCCTTCTTTGTTAAGGAGCTGGGTATTCAGGGTATCAATGGCGTCTTCCGGATTTCCTGAGCCGTCGCTTTCCACCGCATACTCGTAAGTCACCTCTGTCTCCGGGTGCTCCCGTTCGTATTTGCGCACAGCGTCTTCTATCATCCTGCTTTCATACAGGCTGTAAACAGACAGTTCATTTTTCACTTCGCTGGTAACCGAACCGTTGTAATAGTAATAGCAAATACTCAGTTTCTGCGTCTCATAATCCGTATACAGCGCATAGAAGTCTTCATTTTCCCCTGCCAGGAAATGATTGAAGATCAGGCTGCTTGCCGTCTCTCCCATAACCCCTCTGCCAGCGTCATAGATCTGTTCCACAACACTGCCGTCTTCCTTATATACAAAGATTCCTTTGGAATTTGCCAGATAATATTTTCCCTCTCCGGCAGCGCAGAGCTGTCCCCGGTCCTGGTCTCCAAAGTCGATAGCTCCTGTCTCTTCTCCTGTCTGGGTGTCATAAAGAACCAGATCCTGATCCTCATTTCCCAGGACCGCCAGGGTATTGCCGCTAATATCCGCCATAGTATCTGAGCTGTTCATGATCATATAGGAAGGAAAGGTATACTGTTCTTTTCCTGTGTCTTTGTCATAGATGGCTATCTCTGATCCCATCCCCATAAAGGCCGGATCTCCTTCCTGATTTACGCCGAAGTAGTAGGGAAAGAATCCCCCTGCTTCTCTCTGGCCTTCTTCAGTCAGACATTCGGGATAAAGTTCCTGGGCCTCTCCCTCCCCGGCATACCGGTAAAGGTGCCATTCCTGGATCAGGTCATCAATGTTTACTTCTTCAGATTCTGAGGACTCCGTCTCTTCAGACTGGCTATCTTCCTGAGAATTTTTTACAGTCATCAGATAAAGGTTCTGATCCTCTCCCTGTATCAGCTTCTTATAGGCAGTGCTATCTGTACCCAGAAGAGTCTCTGCCCAGGATTCTTCCTGCTGGTCCCAGTTTCCTCCTCCGGTATAGGTATAGGAAAAACCTGTGCTGTCCCGCTGTCGGAAGTACCTCCTGTATAGACTTCCAGATTCCCCTCCTGGTTAAAAAAGCTGCCCATATAATATTCTCCCTCCTGCCAGGGAGCTTCCATTTCTTCCTCTATATAACCGCCTTTGGCGCTGACGGCATCTTCTGTGGTGTCTTTCTGGCTGCAGCCGCTGAGGATCGTTCCTGTTCCAAGGGCTCCTGCCAGAAGAAAACAGATTCCTTTCTTCAGATTCATGATTGTCTCTCCTTTCTCGTTTCTGTCTATCATCATAACAGGAAATTCTCTAAAAATCTTGAAAAACAGAAAGTTATTTTTCGAGAATTTTTAGAGAATTCTGTGATAAAATGAGAACAGGAAAATTTTCTGACCATATAAAACAATTTCTTAAATGATGGCAGGATTGTGAGAATGTACAGTACGTAACAATCCGTAGATATCATAGCTGGAGGTTTTTACCCTCGACATCATATTATTATAGGAAAAGGGAGATTTTTATGAGGATATTACTGGTAGAGGACGATAAAGATTTATGCCAGGCCCTGCTGATCCACTTTAAGGACCAGGGCTATGACACGGATATATGCAATAATGGAACAGACGGGCTTTTCTACGCCCTTCAGAATGTCTATGATCTGATAATCCTGGACCGTATGCTTCCGGAACTGGACGGGCTGACGCTGCTGAATACCATAAGGAAAAGAGGAATCCAGACCCCGGTGATCCTGGCTACTGCCATGGATTCTCTGGACGACAAGATCCATGGCCTGGACGAAGGCGCAGATGACTATATCACTAAGCCCTTTGCCCCGGAAGAGCTTCTGGCCCGTATCCGGGCCCTTACCCGAAGACCCCGGCAGCTCCAGGCTCCCGGCCAGCTTGTGTGGACAGATCTCGCTTTTGACCCTGAAAAACTGGAACTTTCCTGTGGAAAAAACGCCCTCTCTCTTTCCAAAAAAGAGGCAGGCCTTATGGAATATTTTATGAAGAATCCAGGGCAGTGTTTGAAGAGATCCATGCTTCTCTCCTATGTATGGGGAGCTGATACGGAAGTGGAGGAAGGCAATCTGGACAATTACATCTATTTTCTCCGAAGACGTCTCCGCACCTTAAAGACTAAGGCAAAAATCACCACCGTCCATGGGGTGGGCTACAAGCTGGAAACAGAGGAGGAAACATAAATGTTCCGGAAACTCCAGAAAAAACTGACCTTCTTTTATTCTATAACCTGCGGGATCATTCTGGCCGGTATCCTTCTGGTCTGCTTTTTTTATATGAAGGGAGCTGTAGAATCCAGGAACCAGGCTCTGTTTTCCAGTCTGTTCCTGAATCTTTCCAATCAGTTCCAGTCCCTGTCCTTTTTCTCTGACCAATGGCTTGCCCAGATGGAAACGAATAACCGGCTGATCATACACATAGAAGAAAATGGGGATCCTATTTTCTTTCCCGGAGCCTGGGATCCGGCCACAGACCGGGAAACACTGATCCAAAACGCTCTGGAACAGGCCTCCCTGGAAGGTCTGTCCGGCACCAGCCTTTCTCCCGGAAGCGCCCGACAGACCTCTCTTTTCTACATCACTGGAAATTCCGGGGATTATTACTGCGGCATGGCCCTTCAGACAGCCACGGAAACAGGAGAAAAAACTCTTCTTGTCCTTCAGGATATTACCCAGGCAGAAAGACAGACCTTTTTTCAGGGTCTGTTCTTTGCCGGGGCAGGGATCCTGGGCTTTCTCCTCCTGGGCTTTGTAAGCTGGAAATTTGTAGGCAAGACCCTGGTCCCCCTAAAGGAAAACAAAGAAAAGCAGGCAGAATTTATCGCCGCTGCATCCCATGAGCTCCGCTCTCCCCTGGCTGTGATCCAAGCCAGCGCCTCAGCCATAAAAACCTCTCCTGAGGATATTCCTGCCATGGTAGAAAATATTGAAAAAGAGTGCTCCCGTATGAGCACTCTGATCCGTGATCTGCTGATCCTGGCCTCTGCCGATTCAAAAAAATGGAATCTTACTCTGGATCTCTGCGACGGAGATACTATTTTACTGGATGTCTATGAGATTTACCAGCCCCTGTGCAGACAGAATCAGATCCCTCTGAACCTGAAGCTGCCAGATTTAGAGCTGCCCAAGATCCGCTGCGACAAAAACCGGATCATCCAGATCCTCTCCGTCCTCATGGACAACGCCATGTCCTACACCGGCCAGGGAAAATCCATAGACCTGGAAATCTTCCTTGAAAAAAAGTATCTCTGCTTCTCCGTAGCAGACCATGGAAAAGGCATTCCCGATCCGGAAAAAGAGGCGGTCTTCGACCGGTTCTATCAGCAGGACAGATCCCGGAATCAGAAAGGCCATTTCGGCCTGGGGCTTCCTGTAGGAAAAGAACTGGCAAAACTCCACAAAGGAGATCTGATCCTGAAAGATACGCCTGGGGGAGGTTGTACTTTTCTTTTAAAGATTCCGTATGGGGAATGATCTTCACAGAACAGGGCCATCGACTAAGCCGGTGGCCCTGTTCTGCCCTTATAATTGCTTTATCATAACAATACCGTGGTAATTATTTCCGTAACAATTCGGGATAAAACCAGTTGGCTTAAAGCCGTAGTCCACGAAATAATCAAAGTGTTTTCTATTGTACGATTTTAAGTCTTTCAATGCTGCCGCAAAATCCAGGATGGGCTTTCCATGACACGACATTTCTGTTGAGCCGATTATGTATTTTAGATTTCGATAACCTTTTTCTTTTGCGTAAGTTTCCGCTTGTATCAGCAATGGTTCCAATTGCTGTTCCATTACAAATTGCCCGTTATCGTCGTATCCTAAATTCTCAATACTTAAGCAGGAATATCCTGCGTATTCCGCACACAAAATCCAACCCTTAATCTTTGAATCTTCCGTCATATACCAACCTATAAGACTTGCAAGCAATGATACATCCTGCAGCTGTTGATATGCCCCAGTATAATCCCACCATTCGGGTTTGACTGTTGACATGAACTGTGCTACAGCGCCAGCATTTGAAGAATTGAGTATATTAATCTCCATTTTCATACCTCCCGTCAGATATCGTCAAAAGAATAAAATTCCTATTAGAAACTCATATCCCTGCCATATGGAATATGCACCTTGAAGAAGCAGAAAAAGAAATTCCCACCACTTCCACCGCTCCTTTTTTCGGATCTTCCTTACCAGAAAAAGCAGCAGAAAGACAACCGCCCATAGAAAAAGAGCTGCCAGGATTCCTGTAAAAAACACTTGCCCAAAAAGTCCCTTCTGAATCTGAATAAAATGAAACAGCAGATAAAACAAAAGTTCTGCTGCATAGATTATATAAAGTTTTTTTCCATTCATAGGATTCTCCTTACTTGGTTCATTGTCTTTCTGCTGTTTTTTACAAAGTCACCGCTTGGATTCCTGCAGTTTACTTTGGTACTTTTCCTGCTCTTCTTCCGGAATCCCAAGGGCCTTCATGGCTTCTTTTGCATTCCATCCAGTGTTTTTCATAAGATTCTTAATATTTTCTAACTGGGTAGATTTTGTGCCCTGCTCATGTCCCTGTCGGAAACCTTCTTCTCTCACAAATTTCATGTGTTCTTCCTGATTATACTCATACAGACACACCTTGATCACCTCCGCTCTGTTTTTCTCCAGAAACTCTTTTAGGATCTCTTCGTTAATACATTCTGTCACTGCTCTCTCCACCGCCTCATCTAAGACCATGATCTTTGCATACTTTCTCACCCGCTCTACAAACTCTGCATACTCCCGCAAAGTTCTACTGGCTTCCATGAGCCTCTGATTATGCCCCGGACGGATATTAAGCATAACCGCTTCCAGTTCCAGTTTTGGACGCTCTTCTTTCACCGTATAAAGACTGGAAAGCCTCATGATCTCCCGTTCCGGCACTTCCTTCTCTCCATTGTAGAAGATCACAAACTGCGGATCCGGTATAAAAAGAGGCGTGCTCCCGTAAATATCTTTGTGCAAAGCTATTTTGGAATAAATATCCGCCACATAAAACAGACAGCGCAGGGGCAGATTGGGATTATAGGTAGACTGGTGTTCATACAGAGACAGCCTGGAATCAATGATAAAAGACAAATCATTCTTGATGGACATATAGATGGCATTGTCCAGGGTATTGATCTCCAGCTCCTCCGGATCCTCATAATGTTTGCCGCTGACTGCATTATATAATTCCAGCAGTTCTTTCTTTTCCTGAAATACCATAGTAAATACCGAGGATTTATAGGTGCGGTTTGCAGTTACTTTTTTGTCTTGTGCCATAGAAAGACCTCCTTTTCATTGTATTAGGCAGAAGGTCTCTCCTCTGTAAATACCCTGAGAAACCTCTCTGCCGGTTTACTGGAATTTTTAAAGCATTGAGATTTCTCAGACATGTTTTCAGAAAAATTGACAGGACAAAAGTCCCATAGATAAGAACTTAAGAAATATAATGCTTTGCCTGTATTGTAACACGGGGCTGCAGAGCAGGCAATGCTGTTTTAATTTTTTATTCCCCGTTCAGTTTCTGGAATACGGAAACAGCATCTAAGATATGATAAGGCTGGGTATCATGGCTGCCGTCTGCCTTGGCGGTAATCAGTGCATAAGTCTTGTCTCCGGCAGTTCCCACACTGGCCAGACACAGGCCTGCTTCAGAAGTATAGCCGGTCTTTCCCCCTAAAATATAATCACTGGCAGCACCGGACTGCTCCATTTCCTGAAACATCAGGCTGGAGAAGGTAAACCCCTCCGGGTGGCCGTCTGTAGGCGGCACGGTGTAAGACCTTGTTGTAAAGATTGCACGGAAGTCCCCATTTTCCCAGGCATACTCCAAAAGCCGGGCCAGATCTCTGGTGGTGGTGTAATGCTTTTTATCCGGAAGACCTGTAGAATTTACAAAGTGGGTATGCTTCATACCCAGTTCCTCTGCTTTCTTATTCATGAGATCTGCAAATTTTTCTTCTGACCCGGCTACTTCTTCTGCCAGTGCTTTGCAGCATTCTCCCCCTGAGGGAAGCATCGCCCCATATAGCAGATCTCTCACAGAAGCATGCTCTCCCGGAAGGAATCCTGCCATGGAAGCGCCCTCTTCATAAAGCTCTGGAAAGATATCTTCTGACAACCTTACCTGTTTATTTAAATCTTCCCCGTTTTCCAATACCAGAAGCACAGTCATCATTTTGGTCAGAGAAGCCGGATAAATCCTCTCCTGGCTCTTCTTCTGAGCTGCAATCTCTCCAGTATCCAGATCCAGAAGCACTGCGATTTTACTGTATAGAGAAGAGAGATCTACCAGATTCTGGCCGGAATCTATATTTTCCTCAACGCTCTCCCTCAGACCGCCCAGGCCGCCTATACTATGTATCACTGCTGCTGCAAGGATAAAAGCATATGCTCCTCCGATAAAAAAAATAAGCTTTCCCAGCAGGTGTTTTCTTCTTTTTCTTCTGCGCATAAAAATCCCGTCCTTTATCTGTGTTTTCCATTCAGAGCCATACATGCCTTAAGTAAGATTCTGAATGATTTAAAAATAACAGATAAAGAACGGGAATGTTTTAATATTTCCTTGCTAAATTCCTAAGAAAAAATGAAGGTAAGAAAAGGTCACTGTTTTACCGGCAATTCCACAGTAAAGATCACTTTCTCATCCTGGCTCCTGGCAGATATACTGCCTCCATGAAGCTCTACGATTTCCTTTGCAATAGCCAGACCCAGTCCGGCGCCTCCGGTATTGGTCTTTCTGGAACTGTCCAGACGGAAAAACTTTTCAAAAATACTTTCCAGCTTTTCTTGGGGTATATTTTTTCCATGGTTTTCAAAAGAAAGAAGGACCTTATCTTTATTCCGGGAAGCCCGTATAGTAATAGGCGTATTTGGGTAGCTGTAAGCTACTGCGTTTTTCAGGATATTGTTAAAGACTCTGGCCAGCCTGTCCGGATCGGCGTGCAAATGAATATCTTCCTCTATTTCCAGTTTTACCTCATTTCCATGGGCTGCCAAAACCGGATAAAACTCTTCGGCCATCTGCATAAGCATATAAGACAGATCCAGATCCTCTTTTTCCAGGAAAATGTTCTGAAGGTTATACTGGGTGATCTCGAAAAATTCCTCGATCAGCCCTTCCAGCCTCTGTGCCTTTTCCAGGGCAATGTGGGTATATTTTTCCTTCTGAGTCTCCGGCATATCCGAAGCCTCTTCAAGAAGGGTAAGATACCCGATAACAGAAGTCAGAGGGGTTTTCAGGTCATGAGCAAGGTAGGTGATCAGGTCATTTTTCCTCTGAGCCTCCTGCTTCAGAGATTCCTCCTTCCGGATCATACCGGTCTTGATCTGCAGCATACGGGCTCCTACTTCTGTATAGGGCGCCGGAAACACCTCTTCCATCTCCAGGTCTCTCGTCATATAACTTTGGATCTTTTTATCAAGATCTTCCACATTTTTCCTTGTCTTCCTTTTACCGTAGAAATAAAGAATGGCAGTTACCGTCAGTACAAGGATAAACACAATAACGATAAAAAATATAACCAGAAAGGCTTTCAACCTATACCAGTTGATTACCGTCTGTACATATTCTCCTCCATATTCGGCACTGTACGCAGACTGTATATAAGTAAACTGACTCTCAAACCAGTCCACAAAACTTCCATTCATAATATAGTCCACCAGAAAGTAAACCAGGCAGCATACTCCAGCTGTTATAAGAAGAATCAGCAGAAGTTTTAAGATCTGTTTTGTTCTATCCCTCAATTTTATATCCGCACCCCCAGACTGTCTTAATATACTTGGGCTTTTCAAAGGAATCTCCCATTTTCTCCCTTAAGCGGCGGATATGAACGGAAATGGTATTATTACTTTTCTGGTAGTATTCGTCTTTCCAGACCTCATGAAAAAGCTCCTCTGCACTGACCACACTTCCCTTTTTCCTACAGAGCACTGCTAAAATCGTAAATTCTGTAGGGGTAAGGGCCAAAGGCTTTTCATTCAGGGTGCACTCATGAGTATCCAGATTCAGGACCAGTCCTTTATGAAAAAACACTTCTTCCTGTTTCTCCCGGCTTCCGTCATACTGCTTGTATCTTCTAAGCTGTGCCTTCACCCGTGCCACCAACTCCAGGGGAAGAAAAGGTTTTGTCACATAGTCGTCAGCTCCCAGTGTCAGTCCGTTGATCTTATCAATTTCTCCTCCCTTGGCTGTAAGCATGATAATGGGATAGGTGTGCTTCTGCCGGATAAGTCTGCACAGTTCCAGGCCATCCACCTCCGGCATCATGATATCCAGAACCGCCAGATCCATCTCTTCCTTCTGGGCACATTTCAGGGCCTCACGGGAGTCGTAGAATTTATAAACCTGGAATCCTTCGTTTTCCAGATACAGAGCCACCAGATCTGTAATTTCCTTCTCGTCATCCACCACTAAAATCTTTTCCTTCATCTCTGCCTCCTTGTGCCAGGTTAAAAATCGTCTTTCCTATCTTACCACAGAATAAAGGCCCGGGCAAATAAAAGCAGGTCCGATATACCATACGATTCTGCATACCGGATCTGCCTTTCTATAACCTCTCAGACCTTATTCCTGGCTCTCATTTAGTTTCTTCTCATACTCCTGCCATTTTTCTTCCGGAATTCCGATAGCTTTCATGGCCTCTACAGCACTCCAGTCCATATTTTTCATGAGGTTTCGGATAGCGGTCAGATTTCCTTGTTCTATTCCCTCTTCTCTCACAAACTTCATATGCTCTTCCTGATTGTATTCATACAGACACACTTTGATCACCTCCGCTCTGTTTTTCTCCAGAAAATCTCTGAGGATCCCTTCGGCAATACACTCTGTCACTGCTCTCTCCACTGCCTCATCTAAGACTATGGTCTTTGCATACTTTCTCACCCGCTCCACAAACTCTGCATACTCCCGCAAAGTTCTGCTGGCTTCCATGAGTCGCTGATTATGCCCCGGACGGATATTGAGCATAACTGCTTCCAGTTCCAGTTTTGGCCGCTCTTCTTTCACCGTATAAAGACTGGAAAGCTTCATGATCTCCCGTTCCGGCACTTCCTGCTCTCCATTATAGAAGATTACAAACTGCGGATCCGGTATAGAAAGAGGCGTGCTCCCGTAAATATCTTTATGCAAAGCTATTTTGGAATAAATATCCGCCACATAAAACAGACAGCGCAGGGGCAGATTGGGATTATAGGTAGACTGGTGTTCATACAGAGACAGCCTGGAATCAATGATAAAAGACAAATCATTCTTGATGGACATATAGATGGCATTGTCCAGGGTATTGATCTCCAGCTCCTCCGGATCCTCATAATGTTTGCCGCTGACTGCATTATATAATTCCAGCAGTTCTTTCTTTTCCTGAAATACCATAGTAAATACCGAGGATTTATAGGTGCGGTTTGCAGTTACTTTTTTGTCTTGTGCCATAGAAAGACCTCCTTTTCATTGTATTAGGCAGAAGGTCTCTCCTCTGTAAATACCCTGAGAAACCTCTCTGCCAGTTTCATGGAATTTTTAAAGCATTGAGATTTCTGAGAAAAGTTTTCAAGAAATATAGACAGAACATTATGTCCCATAGATAAGAACTTAAGAAATATAATGCTTTGCCTGTATTTTATCATGTTCCTTAAACACTTTGCAATAATGAATTGACTTTGCATATACTGTGTAGTACGATATACCTTGTTAAGGAGGGTATTATGAATATTGAAAAATGGAAATCTCAGATATTGCGGGGAACCCTGGAATACTGTGTTCTTCTCTTGCTGAGACAGACTCCCCGTTACGGTTACGAGATCCTTCAGGAACTAAATGCTTATCCTTTTATTGCTTCTACAGAAAGCACCATCTATCCTTTGCTCAGAAGACTTGAAAAAGAAGGGTATCTTTATTCATTTTGGAGAGATTCTGCAGAAGGGCTCCCTCCAAGAAAATATTACGCCCTGACTGACGAGGGGCAGCAGTATCTGAACGTCTTATCAAAGGAATGGAACAATTTATCAAATATTATCTCAGCCTTGAAAGGAGGATCCCCATGAACCAATCCCTGGAAAAATATCTGACTGCGGTGGACCGTCACCTGAAACCCCTTCCGGTTTCTGAAAGAGCCGATATCGTAAAAGAAATTAAAAGTACAATGCTGGAAATGGAAAGTGAACAGATGTCTTCCAAACAGATCTTGGATCGTTTAGGGAGTCCAAAAGATCTGGCAAAAGCTTATCTGAAAGATCTGCTGGTAAAAGAAAAAAGATGCAGTGTGAAAAGATTTTTGATCTTATGGGCCTTCTATGCAGCTGCAGGATTTTCCGGTATGGTCGTCATCCCTGTTTTGGCAGTTATTGCTCCTGTCTTCCTATTATGTGGAATAGCCGCACCTGTCCTGAGCGCTGTAAAAATGTTTGACTATCTGTTAAATCTGCAAATTCCCTTTATCCAGAATATGCAGATCGTTTTTTATGGCCTTATAGACTTGAACCCTGTGGCGGAGTTTTTCTGTTCTGCATTCTTTGGGATCCTTCTTTTCTTCCTGGGCCGGGGCGCATGGAAACTGTTACTCCTGTATCTGGAAAAATTAAGCCATACAAAAAAGAGTTTATCATAACATAAGCCGTTCTCTGTCTGTTTAAATGCTATACAAAAGCAAGAAGCTGGTACATTAATCAAAATCGAGAATATTTATACATTTTATTGCTCAGTCTGTGCCGCTTTGAGCCTATGGCCTCAAAGCTATGCTCGACAAATTCCCATAAAATGTATAAATATTCCTGATATATGTTTAATGTGCCAGCTCTTTCTCCTACTTCATCCTCCTGTGTACAGATCACAGGATTCCCAGAGCCTTCTGCATAAGAAGGCTTACCACGGATATTCCCACCCAGCAGCAGAATCCCATGAAAATAGGTTTTCCTCCGGTTTTTACCAGTTTCACCAGATTGGTGTTAAATCCAATAGCCGCCATAGCCATAATAATGAAAAACTTACTCAATTCTTTTATCGGCGCCGTCACAAAACCGGGAAGAGAAAATACGGTGGTGATCACAGAGGCCAGGATAAAGAACAGGATAAAAAAGGGGAAGATCTTTTTTATCTGGAAGGTTCCCCCGGCTTCCTGTCCTGCTGCTTTTGCCTTCCAGACCTGCCAGAGAGCCAGGACCAGGGTAATGGGGATAATCGCCAGGGTTCTGGTCAGCTTTACAATAGTTGCCGCTTCCAGAGTATTGCTTCCATGTATGCCATCCCAGGCCGTGGCTGCTGCAGTTACGGAAGAGGTATCATTAACAGCTGTTCCGGCAAAAAGCCCAAATCCTTCATTGCTCAAACCCAGGACTCCTCCCAGAGAAGGAAAGATCAGGGCTGCGATCACATTAAAAAGAAAAATCACAGAAATCGCCTGGGCAATCTCCTCATCATCTGCATCGATCACCGGAGCCGTAGCTGCAATAGCAGAGCCTCCGCAGATACAGGATCCCACACCTACCAGAGTGGAGATCTTGCTGTCCATTTTCAGCACCTTATACATTACAAAGGCGATCACCAGGGCTGTAATAATGGTAGCAAGGATGATGGGAAGAGACTGTTTTCCTTTCTCCAGTATATCTGTCAGGTTCATGCCAAATCCCAGAAGGATCACGGCATACTGGAGGATTTTCTTAGAAGTATATTTTACTCCCGGCTCCAGGGCAGGCTGCTCCTTTATCATAAGGGCAAGGCACATACCCATCAAAATGGCAAAGACCGGTCCTCCCACTACCGGAAGCCATTTCCCCAAAAGCCAGGCCGGAACTGCGATAAGCAGGCAAAAACCGATTCCAAGGGCCTGTTTCTTTAACTGTTTCATTCTGGTCATTCTCCTTTTCTGATTTTCTGTAAAGAATATACCAGACACATTCTATAAAGAAAAGTAATATATTCTTATATCCTTTATAGGTTTTACTTATGCATGAAAAATATTCCGGTTTTTGCCTTTTATACTGCACTTATAAATTTCTATCAACTACTGCTTCTCAAAACCCACCGCTTCCCCTAAATCTTTCCATTTTGTAATCTCCCGGATTTCCTCCCTGAGGATTTTTATTCCCAGATCCGCTGCGCCTTCTCCTAAAAGAATCATTTTCGGAGGATCCTCTTTATTAATTGCTTCAACAATTACTTTGGCAGCCTTCTCAGGATCTCCATTCTGTCCAAATGGGTGTGCAGCCAAATTACCCTAAATGCAAAGACATTTTTAAAAGTATTGCGTTTTAATACTGTCTAAAAAAATTTGAAAGGGCTGTCTCACTAAACATACAGGAAGAATATATATACATTTGACCTCCTGATTTTCCTTTAATGAAACAGCCTCTTATTAAATTTTATATATCCCTCAGGAGAGTCTCCCTTTAAAATCCTCATACCCGAACTTCTTTACCAGCACTTTCTCCCCGTCCGCCTTTTCCCAGACAATGTCCGGAAGGGGCATTCCGTTGAAAGTATTGGTCTTCACCATGGTATAAAGAGCCATATCTTCCAGAATAATCTGATCCCCCGGCTTTAAAGGCTCATCAAAAGAGTAATCCCCGATCACATCTCCAGCCAGACAGGTAGGTCCTGCAAGGCGGAAAGTATAGGCCTTTTTCCCCGGCTCTCCGCTGTTTTTCACCGGAGGACGGTAGGGCATTTCCAGCACATCGGGCATATGACAGGCTGCGGAAGTATCCAATATGGCAATATCCAGATCATTGTGGACCACTTCCAGCACAGAAGCAACCAGCAGTCCTGCATTTAAAACTACCGCCTCTCCCGGCTCCAGGTAGACTTCCAGATCATAGCTCTCCTTCAGCCGCCTTACCATGGCGATCAGTTTCTCTACGTCATAGTCTTCTTTTGTAATGTGGTGTCCCCCTCCCAGGTTCAGCCACTTCATCTGATACAGGTATTTTCCAAATTTTTCCTCCACAGCCTGAAGGGTGATCTCCAAGTCCTCAGCTCCCTGTTCACAGAGAGTGTGGAAGTGCAGTCCGTCCAGAAGAGGCAAGAGACTTTCATCAAAGTTCTCCAGAGTGGTTCCCAGCCTGGACCCCGGTGCACAGGGATCATAAATAGCATGTCCCTCCTGGGTGGAACACTGAGGATTGATCCGCAGGCCTATAGATTTTCCCTCTTTTTTTGCCCGTTCTCCGAAAAGGCGCACCTGTCTGGGTGAGTTGAATACCAGATCATCTGCATACTGTAAAATTTCCTCAAACTCCTCTTCCCGGTAGGCAGGAGAAAATACATGGGTCTCTCCTCCGAAGCATTCATGACCAAGCCGTGCTTCATATAAACCGCTGGCAGTAGTTCCCGCCAGATATTTCCGGATCAGAGGATATGCATAAAACATGGAAAAGGCCTTCTGGGCCAGAAGGATCTTACACCCGGCCTCTTCCTGTACTCTTTTTAAAATTTCCAGATTGTGGAGCAGGCTTTTCTCCTCCACCAGAAAATAGGGGGTAGAAAAGCCTGCCTGTGTTTTCCCGTTCATTAATCCACCAGAACCGGATCATGGCTTTCTCTCCATGGCAGTCCCCATTTATTCAGGGCTTCCATAAATGGATCCGGATCAAACTCTTCAATGTTATGAACTCCCGGTTTGTTCCACTTTCCTGTCATGATCATCATAGCGCCGATCATAGCAGGAACTCCTGTGGTATAGGCAACTGCCTGGGAGCCTACCTCTGCATAGCACTTCTCATGGTCGCAGATGTTGTACAGATAATAGTTCTTGTCCTTTCCGTCTTTCTTTCCCTGGAAAATACAGCCGATATTGGTCTTTCCTTTGGTTCTTGGTCCCAGAGAAGCCGGATCAGGAAGAACTGCCTTTAAGAACTGGAGAGGCACGATCTCTTTTCCCTCAAACATAATAGGCTCAATAGAGGTCATTCCTACATTCTCCAGACATTTTAAGTGGGTAAGATAGCTCTGTCCAAAGGTCATGAAGAAACGGATTCTCTTGATCCCTGGAATATTCAAAGCCAGGCTTTCGATTTCCTCATGGTGGAGCAGATACATATCCTTCTCTCCTACTTCTTCAAAATTATAAACTCTCTTGATCTCCATAGGTTTGGTCTCCACCCAGTGTCCGTCTTCCCAGTAAGAGCCGTTAGCAGAAACCTCCCGGATATTGATCTCCGGGTTAAAGTTGGTGGCAAAAGGATAGCCGTGATCGCCGCCGTTGCAGTCCAGGATATCAATATAGTTGATCTCATCAAATTCATGTTTCAGAGCATAGGCAGAGAATACTCCTGTAACTCCCGGATCAAAACCGCTTCCCAAAAGGGCGGTGATCCCGGCTTTTTCAAACCTTTCTCTGTAAGCCCACTGCCAGCTGTATTCAAATTTTGCCGTGTCTTCCGGCTCATAATTGGCAGTATCCACATAGTGGGTCTTTGTAGCCAGACAGGCGTCCATAATAGTCAGATCCTGATATGGCAGAGCCAGATTCAGCACCACATCCGGTTTTTCTTTGTTGATCAGATTAATCAGTTCCTCCACATTGTCTGCATTTACCTGTGCAGTGGTGATCTTTGTCTTGGTGGTTCCCTGAAGTTTTTCCTTCAGAGCGTCGCACTTGGACACTGTCCTGCTGGCAATGCAGATCTCCTCAAATACTTCACTGTTCTGGCAGCATTTGTGAATAGCTACAGAAGCTACGCCGCCGCATCCGATGATCAATGCTTTTCCCATGATTTTTCCTCCGATTTCTTTTTTGCCTTCAACTTTCGGCTATTGTATTTATAATGTTACTATCTTTTTACCTTTTTCGTGTTTCCATGCATTCGTATGCTTACTTCTATTTACCCAGCGCCAGAAGCATCTCCCGGACGATCTTGCAGGCCACGGCAGTGGAAGCCCCGCTCTGGTCGTAGTGAGGGCTCAGCTCATTTACGTCGCAGGCAACCACATTGCCCTTTTGGCAGACCAGGGTGGCTGCTTTGCGAAGCTCCTCAAAGGAGACCCCGCCAGGTTCTGGCGTACCTGTTCCCGGAAATACGGAAGGATCCAGCACATCCAGATCCAGAGTAAAGTAAACAGGAACATCCTTCAGTTGTTCCAGGATTTCCTCAAGGCCCTCAAAATCAAATTTTCTGGTTTTTACATGGTCTTTTCCCCAGTAAAATTCTTCCCGGTCTCCAGAGCGGATACCAAACTGATAGATACGTCCGTCTCCTGCCAGCTCCCAGCATCTTCTCAGCACACAGGCGTGGGAAAGTTCTGCTCCCAGATAGTCCTGGCGCAGATCTGCATGGGCGTCAAAATGAATCACATGGATGTCCGGAAATTTTTTAATCGCTGCCCGGAAAGCTCCCAATGTCACCAGATGTTCTCCGCCCAGCATAAAAGGGATCTTCCCGTCATTCAGTATGATTCCGACCCGCTCTTCGATATCTGCCAGGGCCAGCTTAGTATTTCCGAAACTCAGCTCCAGATCTCCCGAATCCATGATCCGGTAATCTCTCAGATCCCGGTCCTGATAAGGACTGTAGCTTTCCAGCCCAAAAGACTCATGGCGGATAGCGCTGCTGCCGAATCTGGTTCCCGGGCGAAAGGAAGTGCTGGAATCAAAAGGCGCTCCGAAAAGCACGATATCCGCTTCCTCATAGTCTCTGTCACATTCCAGATAAGTCTCAACGTTTGTTCTCAACATCTTTTAATAGCTCCTCTACATATGCCGGGAGGTAAAAAGCTCCCTTGTGCAGTGTGGTGGTATAATACCTGGTAGTAATTCCCCTGTCATTCCACTCCTTTTCCCTCAGGTCCCGGAGAGGATGATATTTCTTGGAGGCAAAGCCAAAAAGCCAGTGGCCCGATGGATAAGTTGGAATATGGGCCTGATATACCCGGCTTATGGGGAAAGATTCTGTTATATTTCTATGGGCCCGCTGGCAGGCCAGGGCGTCCTCCTCATAAAAAGGACTTTCATGCTGGTTTACCATGATTCCGTCTTCCTTCAGGGCTTTATAGCAGTTCCCATAAAACTCTCTGGTAAAAAGCCCCTCTCCCGGGCCGAAGGGATCTGTAGAATCCACAATGATCAGATCATATTCTTCCTTACATCTGCGGATGAACTTCAGGCCGTCCTCATAATGGATCTTTACTCGCTCGTCATCCAGACGGCAGGCAGTCTGGGGCAGATATTTCCTGCATACTTCCACCACCATCTCGTCAATCTCCACCAGGTCGATCCGCTGAATCTCCGGATACCGGACCAGCTCCCGGATAACTCCGCCGTCTCCCGCTCCGATGACCAGCACCTTCTCCACATGGGGGTGTACTGCCATAGGAATATGGGTGATCATCTCATGGTAAATAAACTCATCCTTTTCCGTCAGCATCATATAACCGTCAAGAGTCAGGAAGCGCCCGAACTCCGGCGACTCAAACACGTCAATCCGCTGGAAATCACTGTGGCCGCTGTAAAGCTGCCGGTCAACCCGGATAGACAGCTTTACATTTTTTGTCTGTTTTTCAGAAAACCAAAAATCCATGTCTATACTCCTTTCAGCACATTGAGATGGCGGATTTCAAGATCCTCCGCACCTGTTAAAGTACAGCCTTTTTCTCTGGCATATTCAATATGTTCCCGGATTTCCTGAGTCACCCGCTCTCCCGGTGCCAGAATAGGGATTCCCGGAGGATAGCACATGACAAATTCACCGGAAATCCGTCCCGGTGCATCCTTCAGCTCCACCTTTTCTTTATCTGCGTAAAAAGCATCCTGGGGAGACACCGCTACCTGGGGGTCCACATATTCCTGGGTCATAAGATTCACTTTTTCTTTCCCGAATCTCCTGGAAATCTCCGCAAGAGCAGATACCAGCCGCTCAATATCCTGCTTTCTGTCTCCAATAGACAGATAAGCCAGAAAGTTTCCAAAGTCCCCGAATTCTATCTGAATATCATACTCGTCTCTCAGAAGATCATAGACCTCGATTCCCGCCAGCCCTACATCCAGGGTATGGACCGCCAGCTTGGTCACATCAAAGTCATAGACGCTGTTTCCATTGATCAACTCTCTGCAGAAAGCGTAATACCCTCCAATATCGTTAATCTCTGCTCTGGCGTATTTTGCATAGCTTCTTACCTTTTCAAAGGTCTCCTTACCTCTGAGAGCCAGATTCCTCCTGGAAATATCCAGACTGGAGAGAAGAAGATACGAGCCGCTGGTAGTCTGGGTCAGGTTTATGATCTGGCGGACATATCCCTCGGACATGTTAGGTCCCAGAAGGAGAAGGGAGCTCTGTGTGAGACTTCCTCCTGATTTGTGCATAGACACTGCAGCCATATCTGCTCCTGCTTCCATAGCAGATACCGGAAGCTGGTCGGAAAAATAAAAATGAGTTCCATGGGCCTCGTCTGCCAGACAATACATGCCATGGTCATGGGCCATCTTCACAATGGTTTTTATGTCAGAACAAATTCCATAATAAGTAGGATTGTTCACCAGCACCGCTTTGGCATCCGGATTTTCTTCAATGGCCCTCTTAACATCCTCCACCGTCATTCCCAGGGGAATTCCCAGCCGGTCATTGCACTGAGGATTTACATATACCGGCACTGCTCCGCAGAGTACCATAGCTCCGATCACGCTTCTGTGGACGTTTCTGGGAAGAATGATCTTCTCTCCCCGCTTTGCCACGGAAAGGACCATAGCCTGAACTGCGGAAGTGGTCCCTCCCACCATTAAAAATGCGTGGGCCGCTCCAAAGGCCTCTGCTGCCAGCTCTTCCGCCTGACGAATCACCGACACGGGATGGCAGAGATTATCCAGGGGCTTCATAGAATTTACATCCATACTCATGCATTTCTCTCCCAGAAGCCTGGCAAGCTCCGGATTTCCTCTTCCTCTTTTATGTCCGGGTACGTCAAAAGGTACCACCCTCATCTTTCTCAGTCTTTCCAATGCCTCGTAAATCGGGGCGTTTTCCTGGGATATTTCACCCATATGCCCACCTCCTGCTCATACAATACGCTTTCTTTTGAAAGCATGCTTAACTGCTAAAATTAGTAAATATTCCGTCCACTGAAGATTTCAATCATTTCTCTTCGCAGACTGTTCATAATATCCAGCCGCTTTTTCGGCGGAAGCTCATAGATGTCCGTATTAAACAGATAGTTCTGGAGATCGATCTCCTTCACCATCATCTTCGTATGGAAAATATTTGCCTCATATACATTAATATCCACTGCGTCATACCTTTCCAGAGTACGGCTGTCGATATAGTCCTGGATAGATGTGACCTTGTGGTCCATAAATAATTTTTCCCCGTTTACGCTTCTGGTAAATCCCCTGACCCGGTAATCCATGGTAATGATATCCGAATCAAAAGAACCGATGAGATAATCCAGGGTGGAAAGAGGGGTGATCTCCCCGCAGGTAGCTACATCAATATCCACCCGGAAGGTAGCCAGGCAAGTCTCCGGATGATACTCCGGATAAGTATGGACCGTCACATGGCTTTTATCCAGATGGGCTACCTGAGTGCTTCCCGCCGGGATCATGGATCCCTCTGCGATAAGCAGAGTAACCGAAGCTCCCTGAGGCTCGTAATCCTGCTGGGCGATATTCAGCACCTGAGCCCCGATCATATCTGTAAGAGTTGTCAGTATGGTCCTGAGTCTGTCAGAATTATACTGCTCGTCAATATAGGCAATATAATCCTTCTGCTCTCTGGCCGTCTTGGCGTAACAGACGTCGTAAATGTTAAAGCTCAGCGCCTTCGTTAAATTATTAAATCCATATAACCTTAGTTTTTCGCCCATATCAGGAACTCCTTTTAACTTATAGAATCAATACAAGTGCAATCCCTTTTTTATTCTTTCTTACTTAAACCAAAATAGGCAGGCCCGCTTTAACTCCCCCTCTCCTCCGTCTTGAGGGGACAGTCCGAAGGACTTTTCTATAGAATAAAAAAACGCAGGCAATCTGCATTTCGGCACATTACTTGCGTGATCCTTCCACATTCTTCTCATTCTTCTGAAAGTTCCCTTTTCAGGAACTTACCGTCAAAAAAATATGGAACCCAAAAGTTCAGAGTCTATATAGCAAATATCTCACTTTTACTACTCTTATTGACCGTTTCACAAGTTGATGTGCACCTTTCTCATGCACTGGTTGTAAAGTTACCAACTTATAAAATTTGAGCTTCTAACTCAATCAATAATGCAGCCCTTGCTGCTGTCGGCAGTTGACCCGGCTGTCCGTATGGCCTTAACCCAAAGGGTGGTCAAAAAATATTTGCATGGAACCTCTGTCGAACTTTGTATCCCATAGCACTTCTACTATAAATGATTTTTCTTTCTTTGTCAATTCCCAGTTATCAAAACTCTCCTCTTTTTCTGCATGGTCAAAAACCCCGCATATCCAGCAGAACTGCATCACCGGATATACGGGGTTTTAAGGTTTTCAGAAACTTTTTTCCTTCTGTTTCAGGGGTTATGAATTTTTCATTACAACACTTTCTACTGTATCCGCCACATGCTCGCAGGCATCTGCACATCTCTCCAGATAGATGTAAATCTCTCTCCAGACAATGATGTGAAGAGGATCGCTGCACTCTGTGTGGAGCTTTCTCATACTCTTCATAAACAGCCGGTCTGAGGTTTCCTCCAGATCATTAATCTCAATGATCCGATTCTTCATCTCCTTAGAATGGCGGAAATCAGAAAAGGTTTTCAAAAGGTCCCGGACTTTCTCACAGCACTGGATCACTACGTCTGTCATCTCCAGAGCATCCGGCTCAATTTCCTGAACATTGCCCATATAAATCCGCATCAATACATCTTCCACCTGATCGGTCATCGTATCAATATTCTGGCTTAACTCTACAATATCCTCCCGCTCAATAGGAGGAATAAATTCCTTTGCCAGCCTGTCCAGCATTTCATGCTTTTTCCCATCTGCCCTGTGTTCAATTTCATGAATCTCTTCCAGATATTTTTCCAGCTCCTGGGGTTTGAAATCTCCCAGAACCTTCCGCAGAAGGCTGGCTGCCTGGCAGGATTCTTCTGCACACGCTATAAAATTATCGAAGTAATATGCATCCTGTTTTCTTGCCATTTTTTATCCTCCTAAAAAATCATCATAAATATTTTTGCCATAATAAAACTGATCAGTCCGCAGCCCGGAAACGTAAAAATCCAGGTCAGCATCATATCCTTTACCACGCCGAAATTAATGGCAGACAGACGTTTCACTGCCCCAACGCCCATGATGGCGCTGGTCTTTGTATGGGTGGTAGACACCGGGATACCGGAAACGCTGGCCAGCAGCAAACAGAAGGCTCCTGCCAGGTCCGCGGAAAATCCCTGGAATTTTTCCAGCTTTACCATGTCCATTCCCACTGACTTGATGATCTTCTCACCGCCCACACTGGTTCCTACACCCATAACAATGGAGCAGAGCATCATCAGCCACACTGGGATCACCATTCCCTCTACACTGTTCTGTCCATTGCAGAAAGCCATGCCCAGGAATAAAACGCCGATAAACTTCTGTCCGTCCTGAGCTCCATGCATGAAACTCATAAAAGCAGCTCCGAAAATCTGTCCGTTTCGGAAAAAGGTATTTGTCCTTCTCCGGTCCATCCTTCCGCAGATAATGGTGATTCCCTTACAGATAACCCAACCCACGAAAAATCCCAGAGCCAGGCTCAGTACCAGACCATAAAGCACCTTTACCCATTCATTAAAATTGATGCCTCCGATGCCGCCCTGGACAGCAATGGCCGCTCCTGAAAGACCTGCGATCAGGCTGTGGCTTTCACTTGTAGGAATCCCGAATATAGAAGCCGCCACACTGTACACCACAATAGAAAATAATGCAGCACACAAAGCTACCAGAGCCTGGTCAGTCCTGCCTCCGAAATCAACCATATTGCTGATGGTAGAAGCCACAGAACTGTTGATGTGTGTCATGACCAGAACGCCCAGAAAGTTAAACACCGCACTCATCCAGATGGCGTGGCGTACATTCATACTGCGAGTACCGATACAAGTGGCAATGGCATTTGGCGCATCTGTCCATCCATTTACAAAGATAACTCCCAGAGTCAAGGCTACAGTAACAAGCATCACCGGATTCGAAATAACTGCCTGGCAAAAATAAGAAAATGATAAATCCATATATGCCTCTCCTTCTTCTTTTGTCTTATATTTTTCTTTTTTCCAGCAAAAAATGACAGAGGGAAGACTAATCATGCATAGCCATAAAGGCTTAGGCATCCTCATACTTTCTTTTTTTGTCTTCCTCCTGTCATTATATTTTACACAGATTTAATCCAAATATAACATTCAATCTTTTCATTGTCAACAGGACACATTATACAACAGTTTTGAAAGGTAAAAATATATCTGCCTGCTTTAGGATGGAGAGTTTTCTAAAAAAACGGGTTATCAACATTCTCCGGCTTTTCCATTGATTTTATCCACTTCCATTGGAAAGACCTCCCCCTTTTTTCACTTTTTGTATATATTTTCCCCTTTCCCTCTTGGCAGGCATCACTTCCTTTGCTATACTTATCTTAGTTGTATGACGATCTATCTTCATCAACTGGAAATATATCTTCTTTTGTTTTCTGCTGTCCAAGGCTTACTAACAAATCAGAAGATATATTTTTTTGCTTCTTTTCAATCCCGTTTTTCTTCAGATAATAATGCTCATACAGCTGTTTCATAAAATCTGATATCTGTTCCATCAGATAATGGTTCTTCTGTGCCTGGTCGTCCCAGCTGCATGTATGGGTAATGCTCCCCTGCCAGTTCTTCTGCCGGTTAAATCCCTCATTCTCTATTTTCCACCGTCTTCTCCCTGTTTCTGCCATCTTTTCTGCATTCCCTTTCGTGATCTTCATACTGCTCAGCCATTGGAATTCCCTTACGCTTCCCTCCTCTTCTTCCCAGTATCTTAATACGTGCACCAGCCTTCCCTCATGATCGATATCATTCACGAATTCTGCTTTCCCTGCTCTTCCTTTTTCCGGTATCTTTTCGTATTCTTCCGCTATACTTGGTATGCTCCCCTTTTTATAGCGGATCAGAAACTCCCACTTATATTCCCTTCACAGTTCCATGACCGGGTTTGACGCATACAGACTGTCTGCCAGCAGCAGAATCGGCAGCCGCGGAAATCTTTTCTTGATCCGCTCCGCCAGCCGAAAGAATGCTTTTGTTTCACAATCCTGTTTGATCTCTTCTGCACTCATGTTTTCCTGTCGTTTCCGGTCTTCCCCATTGTTTTCGATGAACTCGCTTCCTATGCTGGCTACCAGTTTTTCGCCGAAATAGATCTTTGCCTCCAGCACATCCCGGTGATACAGCGTGATCTCTTTATCCGTCCCTTTATTGCTGCACCGTTCCAAACAGTGTTCATTCAGTTTCCTCTGTCCGCAGTAAAGCTGTGTCCCATCTACGATGACCAGCCATTTCTTCTTATACCTTGCATCCTCAAAACTCGGTTTCCGGATCAGGTGGTATACCAGATCCTGCTTGATCTCTTCCAATTCCATTGGATCCAGTTTTTCCAGGAATTCATTCTCTGTTACATGGTGGGGGAGATATTCCCCGGCTTTTTCGCCCATGAACACAGACAGGTTTTTAGAGATCGTCTCATCATTAAACCGTTCCGTCATTTCCTGCATACTGTCAATCCCTGCAATCCCCTTATAATATAAGGTCCCCAGCATCATCCGATTGGAATATGTGATATAGCTGGGATGCCGGGGATCTTTTGTCTGGGAAAATTTCCAGAAGAGCTGGCTGTAAAATCTGTTTTGGATTTTATTCAGTTCTCCAATTGGATTTTTTTCAAGTTTCTTTTGTATTCTTCGTTCTTTTCTTCCCATTTCAACCTCACTGCGAAAAAGTTTTTTGTCATACTTCTATTTTCGCAGTGAATCCATGTGTTTTCAATAGGTTTTAGTGCGAATTATTTTTACCTGTCAAAACTGATTATACAAAAAACCTGTTCCGTTTTCCCCCATCTTAGACGGTTTTCACGGAACAGGTTTTTCTTGAATTTTTTCTTGAATATCAGATAACTACGATAACGCCGCCGTCATTGGCATACATAGTGCTGACCCCTGCAGTATCCAGAAGCACTACATCTTTTACAGGAATCCTCTTTAATATGGCGTCTTTCACGATTTCTGCCCTGGCCGGACAATTGCAGTGGGTAATGCCCAATACTTTATTCTTGCTGTCCACAGCTCCCTTAGCCACGTAGTCTACCATCTTCACCAGGGCTTTGTTGATTCCTCTGGCCTGGTCAAGCTGGGCAATGGTTCCTTCAGGAGTAGAGCCCATTACTGGTTTGATCTTCAGGGCGCTGGCAACAAAAGCTTTTAAATTGCTGAGCCTTCCGTTCTTTCTCAGGGTCTCCAGATTTTCCAGAACAAAATAGGTGTTCTGAGACTCTATATATTTATTTACGGTCTCCACAGTTTCCTCAAACTCCATGCCTGCCTGCTCACATTCTTCAATCTTCAAAGCGATTAAAGTCTCTCCTACAGAAGCTGAACAGGAATCGAATACATGAATTTTTTTCTCCGGTTTATTCTCCAGGAGCAGGTTTCTTCCCAGTACAGCGCTGTTGTAAGAACCGCTGAGATTAGAGGAAAGAGTCACTGCATAAACATGTTCTGCATCACAGTCAAAGGCATCCATATATTTTTCCGGGGATGGACAGGAAGACTTTGGACAGTTGGGGCTGTCTGCAATCTTTTTCAGGAAATATGCCTGGTCAAAAGTTTCATCATCCACAATGTCCTCGCCGTCTACTGTCAGTGTAAGGGGAGCGCTTTCAATGTGCTCATCTGTTTTCCATCTCTCTAAAAGCTCTCCGCAGCTATCTATAATAATTTTATAACTCATTTTTCACAACCTCTTTATGTAGTTTTTAATACCATGTCTTATGATAACACACCTGATTCTATTTGAAAAGGTTTTTTCCGGGAAAACTCTAGGATTTTTTTCTCTTTTCGTTTATACTGTTATTGGTTCTGTTCAAAAGGCCGTTCCTCTTTGAACAGTTCCAGAACTTATCAGAAATGAGGCCTGTATTTAAATGATTGCTGTAAAAATTCAGGATATTAAAGATTTCATGTCAAAGCTTTTGATCGGTAATGCCTTTGACTCCTTCTGGCTCAGCGAAGCATCTATTACCACTTCTGTGACTTACTCCATTGAAGGAAATCTCCATGAAGAGTTCTTTGACACAGAAGAGAACCAGCAGCTTCAGGAAGAACGGCGGAATTACGCTTTATGGAAAGATATCAAGCCTTTCTGCTTTTCTATAATAAGGGGAAAAAAGACTCCTCTTCATTTTAAGATCATATTCCGTCTTTCCAGCAAAAATACAGAAAAGCTGCTTCAGGGAAGCGGGCTTTCTTACACAACTGAAGAAATTTTTGGTCTGTTTTTAAATTTTCAGTATGACGGAGCCCATCTTACCTGTACCACAGGTACTTCTCTGAAGACCTTTACTCTGGACAAGTCCCTGGACCACGCCTGGGACGAGCTTGTCCTGAAATATTTTAAACAACAGCAGATTCTCTGGGAATCTGTATAGAAAACGGAGGTTATATCTATGATCCAGGATCTTGGCAGTCACTGCTATCATAACGAATACCGTCCGGTGCCTCCAAAGGGCGGGGACTGTATTCTTTTCTTTCAGGAGCGGAAAGTGCTGGTAAAAATCACAGAAGATACTTTTTCCTTTCCTGATTTCCAGTATACTGGGGAATATTATCCCCGGATTTATAAATCTTATACCTATCTATTCTCCATTGATGGAAGGAATTATTATCTTACCCAAGAAGAATCTTTAGAAGCCCTTCCTGGTTATACTATGGAGGACATTATCATCTTCCGGAATCTGGGACCCCAGGTAAACGACTTCGCCCTGATTACCGGTTATCAGCTTTACAACTGGTACTCCACCAGAAAATTCTGCGGAAAATGCGGACATTCTCTGATCCACGACACTAGAGAAAGGATGATGTACTGTCCTCACTGCAAAAACACCGAGTATCCCAAAATTTCTCCTGCTGTAATCGTAGCTGTGCGGAACGGAAACCGGCTTCTTATGTCGAAATATGCAGGAGGAACTGCCCGGCGCTACGCTCTTATCGCAGGGTTTGCAGAAATCGGGGAAACTTTGGAAGAAACGGTAAAGAGGGAAGTTATGGAGGAAGTGGGACTAAAGGTCAAAAATATCCGCTATTATAAAAGCCAGCCCTGGTCTCTGTCCAGCAGTCTCCTGATGGGATTCTACTGCGACCTGGACGGCAGCGACCACATCACTCTGGAGGAAGACGAGCTGTCTGAAGCAGAGTGGTTTGAAAGAGAGGATATTCCCTATGACGAATATGATGTGAGCCTGACACGGGAGATGATGATCCAGTTTAAGAAAGGGCTGGATTGATCTTAGCCAAATGGAGGAATTGCTATGCAGTACGATATTATCATTATAGGAGCCGGGCCAGGAGGAATCTATTCTGCCTATGAGCTCACAAAAGAACAACGGAATCTGTCTGCCGGCAGCTCTCCATCCCCACCCTTTCCAACCGGGTAGATCTGGGAGTCCGGGTAGAACTTCCGGCAGTAATCTTCTCTCATCTCACCGATGAGCTCTACGAAAGCAAGATTGTATACAGAACGGAAAAGTTTGAGGACAATGTCCGTACCTTCTGTATGAATCCCTATGGCATTGTAGTAAACGAAAATACTAACGGCATTATTACAGCCAACGGCCACAGTTATGAAGATGTCAATATGCGGACGGAAAACACTAACTTTGCCTTGCTGGTTTCCAAGCACTTTTCTGAGCCTTTCCGTGACAGCAACGGCTATGGAGAGAGTATTGCCCGGTTGTCCAACATGCTGGGAGGAGGAGTTATTGTCCAGCGCTTCGGAGATCTGATGCGGGGCCGGCGCAGTACTGCCCGCCGTATTGATGAAGGACTGGTGCGTCCTACCCTCAAAGCCACACCTGGAGACCTAAGCCTGGTACTGCCTAAACGAATTCTGGACGGTATCATCGAAATGATCCAGGCTCTGGATAAAATTGCTCCCGGCACTGCCAATGACGATACGCTCCTCTACGGCGTAGAAGTGAAATTTTATAATATGGAAGTCAAGATCGATGAAAACCTGGAAAGTCCTTATAAAGGCCTTTATATCATTGGAGACGGCAGCGGCGTTACCCATTCCCTTTCCCACGCTTCTGCCTCAGGAGTCTATGTAGCCAGACATATATTAGAACATTTATAAATTTTTGCTTTCCAGATATAAGTACCCTCAGTGTACAAGGGACCAAACGGCCCCTTGCACACTGAGGGTAAACAGAAATTTCCACAAAAAACGCTCTGAGATTCTTCTCCTACACGAAATTTTCGCGTTTAGAAAAACTCTCAGAGCATTCTTTTTCTCTGTCAGGCATTTTATAGCCTGTTTTATGAATTTATTGAGCCAGCTTCAGCATGATCTCATTGCTTCTGGCAACAAATTTTGTCATTTCTTCAGGAGTGAGCTGTCTGTGGCTGAGCAGAGCCAGGTCATAGAGCTGCTCACAGAACATCTGGATATTCTCTCCATCCTTGTGCTCCAGTACATACTGTACCAGCTTGTTTTTGGCATTTAATACCAGTGTCTCCTGTCCGCCGAACATAGATGGGTCCATACCATACATGTTGTACATTTTCATCATTTCCTGCATACGGCGGCTTTCTTCGGAAATCGTCATCATAGAAGATACATTCTCATTTTTCAGATTTTCTACCTTTACTGTCAGGTTTTCCTTATTCAGGGCCTTCTTGAAGATTTCTGACAGTTCTTTGGTCTCCTCTTCCAGATTCTTTCCATCCTCTTCCTTTACTGCTTCAGATACATCGGCATCAATACGAAGGAATCTTACATTCTCCTTTGACTGCTCAACGTGAGAGATAAAAGGGGAGTCAATGTTATGTTTCAGGATTACTGCATCCAGCCCCTGTTCCTTAAACATGTTAATATACTGGCTCTGCTGCACTTCATCTGTCACATAATAGATGTTTATCTTTTCAGGCTCTTTTTTAGCTTCTTCCACAGCTTCTTTCGCTGTCTCCTCTTTATTCTCTTCAGTTACCTGTTCCTGCTCTTCCTTTACCTCTTCTTCTGTTTTCTCAGGCGTATTTTCTTTAATGCAGTCCTCCAGTGTAAGGTATTTTCCATCCAGGTTCTTATAGAGGATATAATCCATCATTCTCTCAGAGAATTTGCTGTCTTTAATGCAGCCAAACTTGATAAACGGGCTGATATCGTCCCAGTATTTCTCATAATTTTCTCTGTCAGTCTTGCACATTCCAGTAAGCTTATCTGCTACCTTCTTGCTGATATAGTCAGAAATCTTCTTCACAAATCCATCATTCTGAAGTGCACTTCTGGATACGTTCAAAGGCAGATCCGGACAGTCGATAACACCCTTTAACAGCATAAGGAACTCCGGGATCACCTCTTTAATATTATCAGCTATGAATACCTGGTTGTTATACAGTTTAATAGTTCCCTCAATAGATTCATACTCCATATTGATCTTCGGGAAATACAGGATACCCTTTAAGTTAAAAGGATAATCCATATTCAGATGGATCCAGAACAGAGGCTCTTTATAGTCCATAAAGACTTTCCGGTAAAACTCTTTGTATTCCTCTTCTGTACACTCATTGGGATGCTTCATCCACAGAGGATGGGTGTCGCTTAAAGAAACCGGGCGCTTGTTGATCTTCACCATATCTCTGGCAGGAGAAACTTCTACCGTCTCTTTTTCACCTTTGTCATTCTCTTTTTCCTCTGTCTTGGCATCTTCGTGGATATGTTCTACAACCACGTCATCTTCTCTCAGTTCAGACTCTTCAATGGTCTCATATTCCTGAGGGGCATTGGCTTTGGAAAGGAAGATTTCCACAGGCATGAAAGAACAGTATTTTTCAATGATTTCTCTCATTCTATACTCATTGGCAAACTCCAGGCTGTCCTCATTTAAGAACAGGGTAATCTCTGTACCTACCTGAGTACGGTTTCCTTCTCCCATCTCATATTCGGTGCCGCCGTCACATTCCCAGTGAACAGGGGCAGCCCCTTCTTTATAAGAAAGAGTATCAATATGCACCTCATCAGCAACCATAAATGCAGAATAGAATCCCAGTCCAAAATGGCCGATGATCTGATCGTCATTGGTCTTGTCTTTGTATTTTTCCAGAAACTCTGTAGCACCTGAGAAGGCGATCTGGGTAATATATTCTTCTACCTCATCAGCAGTCATACCAAGACCTGTATCAATAAACTTCAGAGTTTTCTCTTCCGGATTTACGATAACTTCGATTTTATTCTTATGACCTTCCGGGAAAGTATAGTCTCCCATAACCTCCAGTTTTTTCAGCTTTGTAATAGCGTCGCAGCCATTAGAAATCATCTCACGGACAAAAATGTCATGATCAGAATACAGCCATTTTTTAATGATTGGAAAAATATTGTCACTATTAATTGATAAAGTACCACGCTTATTAGCCATGATAAATCCATCTCCTTTTTCTTCTTTTAGCATTGGGACCTCTACACTTGCCCCGTCTAAAGAACATATTAATACCCAAAATCTGAAAAGTCAAGAAAAAATTAGCACTCATTTTTCATGAGTGCTAATAATTCTTATTTCTTTTCTACTTTCTGTGCTACAATGAAGATATTCGGGGGATTCTGATGGAGGTTTACAATCTCCAGAATCAGAAAACCATGTTTCTGGATTTTCCGCATAAGGCCAATAGGCGTTTCAAAAGAAACATAGGGCATCAGGCCCAGCTTGCTTTTCCAGAATTTCTCCACGGCCACAGGAGAAAAGTTTCTCGCCAGACAGTCCGTAGCAGAGATAAAAATTCCTCCTGGTTTCAGAAGATCATGAATCCTTCTGAGAACCTCACCCTGATTCTTCATATAAAGCAGTACATTATAGGCTGTCACTGCATCATAACTCTCCGCCTTTTCTTTTAGTTCCATAAGGTCCTTTTTCACAAAATGGATATTGTTTTTTCCAGCTTTCCCGGCTTTTTCTTTAGCCTTGTCCATCATATCTTTTGATGTATCTATGGCTGTAATTTCCTTAACATAGCCGGCAAGAGGAATCGTAGCGTTTCCCGTACCGCAGCCAATCTCCAACACGATATCTTCCTTATCTAAAAAACGTGCCGAGCGCTTCACTGTTTTTTTATAAGCGCTTTTATATTCCGGGATCACCTGAGCATCATATACTTTTGAACGCCCGTTCCAAAATTTCTGGCTGTCCTGCCTGTTACTTTTCATGGTCTCACTCCTGTTCCTGGTTTATCATTATTTCGTCTGTACCTATCTTGACCACTTCTTATTTCTGCTTTCCGCAGCCTACCCCTCAACGATCAGATATCCTCCTCCCGGCAAAGGAAATACCTCGCTGGATTCCTCCAATTCTTCATCGGACATTCCATCCACGTCCATACCGCTTTCCTCAAAATATTCCCGTACTTCTTTCAGAGAATCCACTACCTCAGCCATGCAGTCCTCCAGAAAGGCCTCTGCCTCTTCCATAGTCTCTGCAACCGGCTCGGAAAAAAGCTGTCCCTGGTTTTTCAAAAAGGTTAAAATGCATTCATCGCTGTATTCGTTCATTCTCATTTCCTCCCTTATATTTTGTATGTATGCAGTGGTTTTTATCCCCATTCTCTTTCTGTTATAATTTCTGATTTTCTCTAGATTTCTTTAAAAATTCCAAAATCTGAGCCGGCCTGTCCACAATCAAGTCCGCTCTATGCTCCTCCAGTTCTTTTCTGGGTCTAAATCCCCAAGTCACACCAATAGTAAACATTCCCGCGCCATGTCCGGTCTCCATATCTGTATCCGTATCTCCCAGGTACAGACATTCCTGAGGTTCTACAGAAAATTCCTCTGCAATAGTCAGTGCTCCTATGGGGGAAGGTTTTCTTGGCACCTTTTCCGTCTGTCCCTGGACTTTATGGAACATCTCCTGTCCGAAAATTTTTTCCACTACCTCCACAGCAGCTTCATGGGGCTTATTAGAAAGAACAGCTATCTTCATCCCTTCTTTTTTCAGCTCCTCCAACATCTCTATAATCCCTTCAAAAGGCTTCACATGGTAAAACGGATCTTCCGCAAACCATTTTCTGTACAGTCTGCGGACCTGCTCATAATCTGCTTTGTCGCCTCCGGGTACAGCGGCAAGCATCCTCCGCACCAATTCATCGGCTCCGTTTCCCGCGTAAAAATTATAATCCTCTACTGGAATAGGGGGCAGATGAAAATGGGCCAGGGTTCGATTTCCCACATAAGCAATAGACTCTACTGTATCAGCAATGGTTCCATCCAAATCAAAAATACAGGCTTTATACATATCTTCTCACTCCCTAATCTGAATTCCCATATTTTTCATTTCCTGGTAGAGCCTTGCCACCGGCGGCCCTACTACATTGTTATAATCGCCCTGTATCTCCCGGACAAAAACCGCGCCTTTCCCCTGAATGCCATAGGCGCCGGCCTTATCCATAGGCTCGCCGCTGTGAACATAATCCTGTATTTCCCTGTCTGACATTGGATAAAAACTTACCTGAGAGGACTCATGAAAAGTAAGGGTCTGAACATTTTCTCCTTCTCTGCTCATGACCGTTACCCCGGTAAATACCTGATGAGACCTTCCGCGAAGCATAGAAAGCATTTTGACAGCATCCTCTTGGGAACTGGGCTTCCCCAGAATTTTTCCATCCAGAGTCACAATCGTGTCTGCTCCGATCACAGTCACATCATCTTTCTGTTCAGAAAAAATCTCCCGGCATTTTCCCAAAGATAATTCTTCTACTGCCTCTCCCGGATCTGTCTTTGTGATTTTCTCCTCTCCTTTTGCCGGACAGACTTCAAACACAGCGCCAATCTGTTCCAATAGCTCCCGACGCCGGGGAGAAGCGCTTGCAAGTATGATTTTTCTCATGTCATGCTCCTTTTGTATTTCTCTGTTTCTTTGCTTTTAAGTATAGCCTGTCTCTGAAAGGTATGCAACTAAAAAATCAGAGACCTTACAGCAAGCTGCAGGATCTCTGATTCTTTATTTCTATCAAAACTGTTCGTTAACCTTCTGGGATATTACTGGGCCAGGGTCTTTCCCAGATTTCTGCAGGCCTCTTTTGCCTCGTCATCTGGCTCTTCGTTGCAGATCACGCCATCCTGTATCAAATTTGCTCCCGCTTCTTTGCAGGAGGCTTCCCAGTTCCGCATCCATTCACCGTCTCCCCAGCCATATGAGCCGAAAAGGCCGATTTTCTTTCCTGACAAGCCGTTTTTGCAGTCATCGAACATTGGTGCAAATTCTGTATCTTCCAGTTCTTCGTCACCCATAGAAGGGCAGCCAAAAGCAATGGCGTCATATTCTGCCATCTTATCACCGGAGAAAGCCGCTGCTTCAAACACCTCTGCTTCTGCTCCTGCATCTTTCATTCCCTGTTCTACTTCCTGAGCCATAGCCTCTGTATTTCCTGTTCCACTCCAGTATACAACTGCTGTTTTCATAATATATACCTCTCTTTAAAATTATTTTGTATGCTAAGCAGCCACGATCAGCTGCCTCACAGGCTTTCCTGCCAGAAACAGTCTCTGATAAACTTCTTCGCATTTTTTAAATTTGCAGAAGGTCTTCATGGCAGAACATTCATCACAATACACTTTCCAGCATCCACAGCACTTACAGTTCTTTCCCTGATTCACCATAAATCCCCAGACGTCATCTTCAGGGTATCCCAGGAAAAGGCCTACCTCATGGGGGAACTCTCCCTCGTCTCCCATTCTGTCTTTCAGGATTTCAATAGCTTCCTCTGCAGTCTCATAGCAATATCCCTGAGTCTTTAAAATTGCTCTGGTCTTTTCCCTTTTCAGTTCCTCATCCAGCTTTCCAACTCGAAAAACATACAGGAGGGCTCTGTGTCCGTTTACTTTCATCACATGAAGATCCAGGCCTTTTTCCTGAAAAATTTTTCTCCACTGAGAAAGGACTTCACGGAACTCCTCTTCTTTTTCCCAGGGATACCAGAAAAGATTTGCAGTCTTCAGTCCTGCTAGTGTAGGGGCGCTGTGCCTTATCAGAAACTTATCCAGCATTTACCTGCCCTCCTTTAATATCTTCCAGAACCGACTGAAGGGCTGATGTGCTGCTTCTGTGGATCCTGACAATCGGTATATTATTTCTCTTTGCCTCCTGAGAAGCATTCATAACCATTTTATGAGAAACTGTGTTTGTAAATAAAAGAAGCAGATCCGGACAGCCCATCTTTTTCTTGATAGAGCCATGCTCCTTTACAAAAACCTTTGCCTTACATCCATAGTCCTGACAGAGGTTTTCATATCTTGTTACCATTCTCTCATTGCCGCCTATAATTACAATACTCATATGGAATCGCTCCTTTCTAGTTAGCTTTTTCTAACTCCTATGGAAAAAGAAAACGGATCCTCTATCCGTTTTATATTCCTTAAATTAGTTTTGCTTAATTAGTTTTAACTAACTATCATATTACTTGCTTTTTCTCTTCCTGTCAACAAGTTTTTAAAATTTGACGGAAAATTTTTCATATGCTAAACTAAAACCATTGTACAGATATAAGGAGGCTCCCAATGAAAATTTTATTCACCGATTTAGACGGTACTCTCCTGAACCGGGACAAGAAAATATCTTCTGAAAATCTGGAGGCCATCGATTATGCCTCACGCCAGGGGAACATAACTGTAATCTCTACCGGACGCTCCCTTTCTTCCGCCCTGCCTTATATAGAAGAGCTGGCATCCGTTCAAAAGCAGTCCTATGCCATAATCTACAACGGAGGCCTGATCTACGATTGTACCTCTCAGAAAATACTCTATAAGAAAACAATCCCTCTTCCTTATGTTCAGTATATTTTTCAGCAGGCGAAAAAATTCCATATTCATTGTCAGACTTATGAGGATGGATATGTACTGGCAGCAACAGACAGTGAGGAGCTGCGAGAATATGCTGCCCATACCAGTATGCCTGTCCGCATCCTCCCGGACCCTCCAGGAGAACTGACGAAAGAACCTTTCAAAATCCTTACTTCCTGCCTTCATGACCGAGAGCATCATCAGGCATACCGTCGTTCTCTGGAGGATTGGTCAAAAGATAAAATTTCACTGTTTTTCTCCAGTGATTATTATCTGGAACATGTACCTTTAGGAGTGTCCAAAGGCAATGCCATCCATATACTCTGCCAGCTTCTGAATGTCCCCATAGAAAACACTTATGCGGCAGGTGATGCAGAAAATGACATAGCCATGCTGAAAGCAGCTCATACAGGTATTGCCATGGCAAATGGCACAGCAGAAGTCAAAAAAGTGGCTGATTACATCACAAAATCCGATAATAATCACGGCGGAATCCGTGAAATCATTAAAAACTTTATAGAAAATTAATGAAAACCCCTTCCATTCTTCTTATAAGTTGGATTATAATAGAGAAAATATTATTAGACGGGTAGTTGCATTACAAATGTCTGAATTGTAAAGAAAGGATTTAGAGAATATGGGAAATTTTGGCAAAAAACTTTTAGGTGCAGGGGCTCTTGGAGCCGCTGCAGGCGCAGCAGTTTATTACTTCGTAAAAAAGAAAAGCGAAGATCCTGATCTCCAGGAGGAATTTGCAGATTTTCAGGATAATATTAAGGAAACTGCCGCCTCAGCGGTCAATGTTGCCTCCCGGCTGAAAGACGTTGTAGAAAAATCTGTGGATAATGCGGTAAGTAAGGTAAAAGAGCACACCGATGATTTCGTTGACGATGACATCTTTGAAGAAGAAGAGTCTTTTTCCTCAGCAGCATCTGAAGTCGCTGAAGAAGTAAAAGAGGCTGGAAAGGAAGCCGTATCTGATGCAGCTGAGACTGTAGAAAAGGCAGCGGAAAAGGTAGAAGAAACCGCAGAAAATATTAAAGAAGCAGTTGATGATTCAAAAGAGTCATAAACTGTTGATGCATTTGTGCAAATATCATACTTTATTCCCGCGAGCAACGAGCCAAGCGGGCATGCTCGCATGTCCATTTGGCGACTGCCGCGAGGGTCAAAAACCCCGATGCAAGCATACGGGGTTTTGACTGGCCGCAAAGGGGCGGCCTCTCTTGAAGGAGTAACTTTTAATCCGTAGTTTTTG